>JGI20155J14468_10000872_pt1 | contig 24073 bp, 32 predicted proteins | sample COG_05_FD_14468 | JGI IMG/M metagenome (IMG submission 14468) | reverse complement strand
GATAAACCTGGTGCCCTATCTGGACAAAACAAAGACCAATTACCGTTAGATTCGACTCGTCTCATGAATAAATCGGGTATCCACATAGCTGAGAAGAGATCGCGACATCTCGCTTCTTCGTCACCTTGATTGAGACGAATTTCGAGAAAATCCATAATATCGGCGTGCCATGGTTCGAGATATACGGCAATAGACCCTTTTCTTCTACCGGCTTGATTTACGTATCTCGCGGTCGAATTATAAACTCGTAGCATTGGGATAATACCGTCAGATGTACCATTCGTTCCTCTAATATGTGATTTATTCGCTCTTACATCGTGAACATGTAAACCAATACCACCAGCCCATTTACTTATACGCGCGCATTCCTTTACGGTATCGTAAATACCGTCGATACTATCTTCTTTGTTTGCAATTAAGAAACACGATGACATTTGTGGCCTGTGTGTCCCCGCATTAAACAAAGTCGGTGTCGCGTGAATGAATAAACCCCTAGATAACGCATCATACGTTTCGAGAACATGGTCTATATCGTGACCATGAATACCGATAGCCACACGCATGTATAAATACTGAGGCGTTTCGATAATATCACCATCAATTTTTTGTAGGTACCCTTTCTCTAAAGTTTTCAGGCCAAAGTATCCAAATTCAAAATCACGTTCATGTTTAATATCTTCCTTAACTTTTGCAGAAACTTCTAACACTTCGTGTGTAATTATACCAGCCTTATGGAGTTTACGCATTGCTATATGAAAATTATTTGCAGCACGCTTCTGAATATTACTTGCAACAATACGAGTTGCTAAAATTTCATAATCGGGATCATTTGTTATTAAACCAATACAAACCTCGGAAGAAAGAGTGTCTATTTCATGAGTTTTAATTTCATCATACATAGACGAGAAAACTTGTTGCGCTACCATTGTTACATCTACATTTTCTGAAAGTTTATTTGTAAGCTTTGAAATCCTGTTGGTGACCTTGTTAAACTTTACGTCTTCAACACGACCGGAACGTTTTATAACTCTCATTTTATGATTTTATTTATACTTATTTTTTTATATTGATTGAATTACTCATTATCTTCATTGACATGACATTTGAAACCTTCACTTCTTATAGTAGTTGGTCCACGAGTTTCCGCCAATCTATTGGGCTGGAGTAAAGAGGAATTAACAAAAAATTTACCGTTTGGATCACCAACTTTGGCGACTGGTGGGTAGGATGCGACGAAACATGTTGGTGGTTTACATGGCATTTTTTCATAATTACTTGGTTTTGTATTGTATGCTTGGTCAAAATCAGCAGCGACTATCATTTATATTTACCAAGACTTTTTTTCCAGGACTATATTAAATGTGTGACGCTTTACATATAAATTCAATAAAACAATGTCCAACTCCCTTGAATACTTTATTCTTTTCCGAGTTCAATATAAATTTACTTCAACGAGCGATACGTCAGGACTTTAAAAATAAAACTGGCGTTTCCATAGATAGACAAAACAATGACGATTTGTATAGCATAATGCGTGTTGTTTTTATTAATAATTCAGGTGATGCAAATTCAAATGTACAGGAACAAGTCCGTTTCATGAACGGTATTGTAATAAAAACTGCTACAGGTCAGATACAAACGGGTGTTTCTCAGTATATGGGATATTTACACGACACTGATAAAAATGTAACACCAATAGACAGACCTATAAATACAAGTACGTATGGTAATAAAATGGGTAAAAATAACAAAATTGGTTTATAAATCACCAGTTAGTTTTATATCAACTGGGTCTGTTCCAATTGTTGGTGCTTCAATATCAATTTTGATTTCTGGTACATCAGTAGAAACACTAGGTTTATTTATAATATCTGAATTTAATTGAATAGTTTTTGTATCACACACTTTTGGGTACATATACTTGTAAATAATATAACTCAAAATAAAAATTAGTATAATACCAATAATAATTTTATACGATGTTTTCATTATAAATAAGGTTAATATTTTATTGATCGAAAATCAACACAGTATCAATACAAAAAATATATTATTCAATAGTAATAAAGATGAGTCAGTTAATGCTCGATGATCAAAATACAATGAATGATATAAATCCATTTACCAATGTTGATAATTTTTTCCCACCTGGTACAAGTAAACATACACTTGATTTTAAGAAATATAAATCACCAGATCACGAAGAAGGACAAGAAGAGTATGTTAGCCCAGCTTGCGGTGTTTTATCAAAGGGTGTTGGTAGACCCGGCTACAGAAAAGAAGAGTGTGCTCTATCTAGACCACTTCTTCCTAAAAGAAATATAGATAGGGGTTTAACGAATATAGAAAAAAATGAAATTGAAGTAAACAAAGGTTTAGAAAATGATAACACTGAACTGTATACTAGACTGGTTAGTATTTCGTGTCTTCTTCTATTAATTGTAATACTCTAAAGAGTTTTTGAAGCCTACTATTATTTGTTGAAGTTTTTATAATATCTGGGAAAGTTGTTAAACAAAATTCTTTAACCATTCGTTTTTGCCAAGAACATACCGGGTTTATAAGAGGTGGAATAAAGGTTCTATCTAATATTTTAACTGAATTCATAATCCTGATTAACGAAAAAATATTCCTGTTTTCAAATAAAACGTTTTCCAATTGAATAGAAACACATCTTCTAAGCGTTTCTGTCGTATTGTTAACCATGGTATTTAAAAACTGTTCGTACCTTAAAGATTTACCACTCTTATGTACTGTATATATATTAGTGGAACCTATTAGATTCGTGTTAAAATGATCTACAAACGTTTCGTAACCAAATCCTTCTAGATATTTATCGTATTTAATTTCAATTTCAATTTCATTATTTTCGACATTAATAAATTGTTTAGCAGATTTTACAAAAGATGTCATATATTGTTTAAATTACTACTTTTCTTTTTAAGTAGCTAAACCATACCAAATTTCTTGTCAGCCTTAAACTCAAGTTTTTTGTTTAAATCTTTTATTTCCTGTTCCTTTTTCAAATTCATTCCGCTACACTCGTGAATTTCTAAAACGATACACCGAGAACAAAACCCTATACCACAATATTTACAATCTATAGGAATCCCTTTTTTTTTACATTTTAGACACGGCATATATTGGAAACCTAAGTTAACTTTAAGTAATATTTTTTTTTTAAGTAATATGTCTAACCAACATCAATATAATACTACTTTATCTTATCTATTAACACTTGATGAGTTTAGATCAAGTATACCCGATATATATAAACCGTCATGGGTTAAACTCACTACAATAACAATGATTTCAAACTTTGATAAACACATTGATATGGAAAAAATAAAACACGCTTTTGAAAAAGTATCCCCAATTATCGTTGGTAAAATTGGGTCTAAAGGGTATACGATATCACTCAAACCAACAACCTTTTATAACCAGATTACATTGGTATATAAAGATATTTACAGTACTAAATCAATAAAGATCTTTCCAAACGGTAGTATACAAGTTGCAGGGTGTTCTGATATCTTCGATTGTAGACGTATAATAAAGGAAGTTTCGGATATATTTGAACGTGTAATGGGCGGGGATTTTATACCACCTCTAAATACGTTTAGAGTCGTTATGATAAATTCAAATTTCAGTTTGAATTATAATATAAATCTTCGGAGCGTTTCCAATCATTTCGGTAAGTATCCGGACATATATAAAGTTTCGTTTGAACCAGATAGATACTCCGCGGTTAAAATTAAATTCAGACCGGCTAAAGATATGAAAGAGATAACGACAAGTATTTTTGGTACAGGAAAGATCATTATTACAGGTGCGGAAACTCTGAAGGAAATAGCATTTGCGTATAATAATATTAATAACACCATTAACGATATACCAAACGTCAGAGTATCACCATGTGATGAAAGTAAAAAAGAATTGTTCGATGAATTTTCAGGGTACAAAATTGAAAAAGTTATAAAAAACTTAAAATCGAGAGGGTTTAATTCATGGAAACTCACAACAAAAAATAGACAAATTAATTTCTAATGTAATACTAATATATACAAAATGTCACAACGACTTGGTATGGCCGATGGTCGATGCTTCACTATAAACAGTTCTTCCCAACTTTACGATAACTATATCATGAAAGAAAATGCTATATCTTTCGCGGATAATTATTCTTTCAGAAAACTTCTTCAAGAAAAAGGTCCAGCGCTTTTGAAACCTTCCCAGGCACAACAAAAAGACCAGTGTGGATCTTGTGATAAGGCCCTTCTCAAAATGCCAAATATCTATTAATTTTTCGTTTTAAAATAAAATATACTATAATATAAACACTCATGTCAGGTGGAAAAATAGCCGCAGTTATATTTTTTATATTATTGTTAGTTTGGTTACTTTTACTAACCCTAGGTAACCTCGGACTCATGGAAGGTTCGACACAAAAATACGTCAAGGATCGTAAATGGGACAAAATGAAGGAAATGCTTACAAAACTTTATAAAGCCGATGGTACTAAAGATACTACAGTTTGTTCAAAAATAAGAGATTGGTGGGAAGATAACAAAAAAGATTACAATGATTTTATCGCGGATCAGGAAGACGGCGATCCCGAAANTTTGAACGATTGGTCNTTTGGTTTCCCAGTAGAGATTGAATTTTCCGATTTCGTTGATGAATACTTCGACGATGTCGGTGAAGAATTAGCGGAATCTAATTTTCTTGAAATTGCAAAAGGTATATCTTTATGCGAAGACGAAGTCGACGTTTCGTTCCTTAAGGCGAACGTTGTTCGAATCATTAAAGACCCTTTACCATCCGGGTACGACCCAACCGACGATTGTTCGAACGTAACAACAGAAGAAACGATTCTTCCAAATTACGTTTGGTCATACGACGATGATAATTTTATTGACATTTCCGGAATAAAGGACACTGGAATAGGATCTACGGATTGGAGAAATAAAGTTAAAATGGTTTGTAAACCATTAGCAATGGACGAGGAGTATGTTCCAGCCGGTACTGATAGTAGTGGTGCAGCAACACTTCCAAAAATTAAGTTTACGAACGTTGCAAACCCAATCACAGGTACAAAAATTGAAGTTTTTGAAGAAGGTACAGGTGGTCTCACTACAAATTTGAGTTATACATTTACGAGTAGTACTATTACGAGTTTTGAGATAGATATTGGAACTACGAACACTTTTAACCAACCTATTGGCTACGTCCCCCCCGTTTTTAACAAACCATTATACACCATTAAACTCAATGATAAGGAAACCGATCATATCTTTGCCGGTAATGTTGGTACGATAGCGTTTAAACAAACAAAAGCCGCTGTTGAAGCAAGCGCAGCAGTTGCACAGCAAGGCAATGCACCAGCTATTCCAGCGGTTACTGCTTCACCCGCTGAATACGACTACACGATAATGCAGTTTACACCTAATATTAATATAGGATCAACTGGTGCCAAGTATGATATTATACTCGAGGCGGATACGTTCCCTAAGCCTGATACTGTAGGTGCAGCAGCAATTCACAGTTGTCCATCCGGTTCGAAAACTGTTGCAAAGATTGTAGACGCAGCATTTACTACAGGTAATCAAGTACCTTTTATACAAGAAGATTGTTATAGTAAAGCAACAGGATCATCTACTCCTTCTGTTATAGATTTTGTAGCTGCCAAGTATACGGCTTACATAAGAAAAACAAAGTTAACTGAAACTGCAGGAGAAAACCTCAAGTATAAATTCGCAACCCTTACAAGAGCGGCGGCGGCGACTCCTCTTACTTAAGTGCAAAAAAAACCAATTAATAAATTCTTTAAGTGTTCTAGATACTGTCATGACTCAATGTTCCATATGTCACAACGACGTTCGCAAGACCAGAAATAGCAAGGCTATTCGGTGTGGACATGTTTTTCACTCACATTGTCTAGAAAACTGGAAAAAAATGGGAAAGGTTACGTGTCCCGTATGTCGAAAAGTGTTCGATGGTTCTAAATTTAGGGTTCAGATTACTGTATTTAATGATTACGAGGCTACTTCAAATACAGTATGCTTGACGAACGAATTGGTCCTTGATGCACTCGACTTAATATTTAGTGTCGAACACGAAGAAGATTTATCGAGTGTTCTTGGCGACTTTGGGATGAGTATGTCCGACTTTGATCCCTCTGTCTTTGACACAGAATGAACTACAATACTTTTTATAAGATAAACCAGGGTAGTTTCTGGATGCTTTTCGAGGATCAAGTATAGATTTACCTTTAGCGTCTACGAGCAAAGGTTTTGTTGCCCACCCACGTTTATGGCTAAACACGTTTGCTTTAAACTTTAATAATTTACCGGGGGTACATTTACCAGCCTGTTTTATACGCGAAACGGGAACTTTAAAAAATTTAGCAATACTTTCGTACGTATTACCTGTTTTTACCTTGTACTGAACAAACCCGTGTTGTTTATAAAAGTGAAAATCGCCTTGTCTAAAGTAATTACGTTTGTTCCCGGGTGCTACAAACATCATTATCTTAAAGTGATTTGGTTTACATTTTGTTGTTGCACCACACTTATAGACCTTTTTGGGGTTATCTGCAATAACACGGTCGGGTAAACCTTTACAGTGTGTGTATGAATGGTTTAAATTTCTTATACCAGCTCGTTCACCTGGTATACTTTTATGCATTCTGAGACTTTCGTAATCACCAACAGCATACGCATAACAATTATTGTTACCTATACCAACAGTTCGTCCCCATAAACGTTGTGTATATCTAGGTTCAGAACCACTCAAAGGAAGTTTTTTATTCTTGTTGGTCCTACTCATTAATAAGACAGGAGAAAATAAAATCTTATTAATAAGTAAAAATGATCAGAGACATTGTCAAAGCAAAAAAAATGGAACAAGTTATTACAGAATTTCTTCTTTTTACACTTATTCTTCTTATTAGTACCTTTATTCTTCGGTATTCCTGGAATAGAGGTCTTGTTAAACACGTAACGGTTCTTAAACCAATTAATACGTTCCTTGACGCACTTATTCTTTCTATTGGTCTTGCGGCTGCGCGAGGTATTTAAATTTCTTTATAACCCTTGACTTTTTCACCGGATGAACTTTCCATAACTGGAAACGCATCAATTCCATCGCAATTGCCTTTTTCGCAATCGATGAATTTGTGAGGTATACCTTTCTTTTTAAGGTACTCTAACTGTTTTGTAGTCCATCCACACCAAGACGTACCGTAAACGGTCCATTCAACTGGTTTATCTTCAGTTATTTCTCCAACTGGTTTTTCTTCTTGTGCTACGCCTGTACTTTTTAGTATGTAGATGTCGATTGCAATAAGTGCTAAAATTGCAAACATTGTGAGTGGTTATATAATTACTTGATATATTTTAATTTAATATCTTCGCATAATTTTTTGATTGTTTTACTACCCGGGTCTATACCTAGATTTTTTGCCTTATTTATAAGATCCTGTTTTTTATACGAAATACATTTACGGTTATCTATTTTTAAGTACCCTTTATTCGCGACCGAAACTTTAACTGATGGTTTTATTACGTTAACTTTTCTTGGTCGTATACTTGGACGTTTAATATTCTTCTTTACATTTTTCAAAGCGAGTTCTTTACGAATATTATTAAATGTCTTTTTTATAAGTCCACCACCACCATGTTTAACAATTATAGGTTTTGGTACAGAAACTTTATTTCTTTTAATAATTGTACTAATATCAAATGGTACGACAGATTTCTTGTAAGGCGAAAAGTATCTGTCGTTAAATATCTGTTTGAACGTAGGTAATTGAGGATGACCTAACGGTGAAGCTCGAAGACGGAAATTTTTTATTTTACTCGATTCTTTACCTAAATATTCCGAAGGTATAACTCGTTCAATGAACTGAACTGCTTCTATACCACTTTTGGTACCTGAAACTTTAATTTCCTGTCTCAATATATTTAAAAAATATTGTATGTCATACATGTTATGAGAATTTCTATAAATACCCGAACCAGTTTTATATTGTAATTCTGGATCGACATCTACTTCTGGGTTTTTTAAACCTTTCATCGTAGATAAACCAAAATCTGATATTAGCGCCTGTAATCCAATATCATGAACTTTTAATGTCGAATTATTTACTTTGAACAATCTTACGCGAGATGGACTAGTAGTATTTATTAGTATATTCTCTGAGTGTAAATCGTGATGCCTAAACGTAGGATATTTTTTTTGTATTCTATATAAGTTATACAAAATTTGAGTTATTATGGTTCTAAAGTGTATAGGTAACAAATTAGTTTTATTATTTCTTAAAAATGATTTTAAAGTTCCGTTATTTGCATATTCGGAATACATAAACATTACATTTTTACATTTTTGAATGGTAAAGGATTTTACAACACCGTACGAAGATAAACGTTTGCTTATTTTATATTCATGTGTTATATCTTCATTCAAAACTACTTTTATAGCGACTTTCTTTTTACATTCTTTATCTATACATCCCAAGTAAACTTCACCAAAACTACCTTGACCAATTTTTACAGTCCCTATTGATTTACTTAAAGAGTCCTCTATAGAGAGTGAAATAGGTTTGTTATTTGGTATATATAAAAATTTTTCCGGGTAACATCCCATGCCCTGCATACTTTTCATTAGATTTTTCCCTAAATTTAATTTTTGTTTTAAATTATTTTTTTTATTTTTTGCAAGTTTAGATATAATTTTTAAATTTTTTAAATGACGTTCTCTTTCCATATTGGTCTAATGTAGTGTAACATTTTATTCATCAACGAGATCGTCCATGATATCTTCGATTAATTGGTCTTGTTCGTCATCTAAACCCTGAAAAGCAAACGATGGTAATTTTGTAGATTCACCGCACAACACTTGTGAAAGTCTAACACTTACACCGAACTTATTATCAATAAACCAAAGTTGGTTAATCTCTACAATACACATACACTTTTGACCTCTTTCAATTTCATCAAGTTGAATGAGTTCTCTATCAGAACTATACGCTTCTGGTATAAAATCACCTGTTTGGTTCGTTTGAATTTTTAATTTAAGTGTATTAGCATACCCTTCTTTCCCCTGTCTAACAAGTGGTTTGTATAAGGCTTCACGAATAACATTAATATCGTAAGATTTTCCTAACCAATCTTTAGAATTTTCAGTTACTGTTTTAAGGATAATTTCATCCAATTCTGTAAGCTTAGACGAGAGTTGCATAGCATCTTCATTGTCTGTATCGAAAGAAAGATCGAGTGAGTACGAAGTTTTATTAGTAGCTTCATCAGTAAAAGCACTTAAACCGAATGGTGAACGCATAAAAGGAAGTTGCAAATAGAGTTTCTTTTTATTATTGCGAGTTAACATCACCGATTTACCGCCATTTTTATTTTTCTTTAGTTGACTGAATGTAACCGTAGAAGGTTCGAATTGTTGAGAAACTTGAATATTATTAGACATTTTTTTTTTGTATATTTTATTAGGTACGAAACTTTAAGTTACTTTTTTTTTCTAAATGTATAATAAAACATCATGACTTGCTCAGGTGATAAAAAAAGCTTACTATTCAAAGATTGTGGTTGTGGCTGCAATGGTAAAAAACAAGAAAAAAAATTTCTTATTGCGTTAATGTCAGCATTACTGTTTTTCGTAATCGCTAACCCAACTACATTTCGTATCGTTAGAAAAATATTTGGAAATTGGGTTTCTACACCCACAGGTTGTCCATCAACATACGGTCTTTTACTTCATTCTTTAGTTTATTTACTCATTTCGTGGGGTATGATGAATTTGAAGAAGGAGGAAAAAGTAAAGAAAGAAAAGAAAGAAAAGAAAGAAAAGAAAGAAAAAGGGGAGGAAAAGAAAGAAAAAGAGGAAGAAACCTCAAAAATGGTTCCTAAAATGGTTGATATGCCAATGCCAGAACCAGATATGTCAGAAGAACAATACCCTATTATGGATAGCGGTTTATACTTAGATTCTTATGATACGACTGATGCTATAGATTCGAGGTTATATTTATAAATAATTAAAATTCTTCGTTAAACTCTATGGAAGTTGAATCTTCGTCTAATTTTCCGTAATCGCCGACTCTTTTTTCAAAAAAATTAGTTTTACCATCGAGTGATATATTCTCCATAAAATCAAAAGGATTTTTTGTATCCCAGATTTTATCGTGACCACTCTGTTTTAATAATCTATCTGCGACGTATTCTATGTATTCAGACATTTTATCCGAATTCATACCAATTAAACTACACGGGAGTGCATCCGTTATAAACTGTTTTTCAATATAAACTGCATCTTTAACAATTTGTTCAATTATACTTTTACTCGGTTTATGTTTTAACATTTTGAATAGTTCAATAGCAAATTCTAAATGTAAACCTTCATCTCTACTTATAAGTTCATTACTAAAGCATAGACCAGGAAGCAATCCTCTTTTTTTCAACCAGAAAATAGCACAAAAACTACCTGAAAAGAATATACCTTCTACACAAGCAAATGCTAATAAGCGTTCGCCAAAGGATCTATCCTTGCTAAACCATTTCATAGCCCAGTCAGCTTTACTTTTAATACATGGTATAGTTTGTATAGCTTCGAAGAGATTCTTTTTCTCTGTAGAGTTTTTTATATACTTATCTATAAGTTTACTGTACGTTTCACCATGAACCATTTCGTTATGTTCTTGGTACGCATAGAATGATCGAGCCTCCGTATATTGAACTTCACTTGCAAAATTATCGTTCAAGTTTTCAAATACTATACCATCTGAACCTGCAAAAAAAGCAAGAATATATTTAATAAAATGTTGTTCATTTTCACTCAGGTTTACCCAATCATCCATATCTTTAGAAAAATCAATTTCTTCAGCCGTCCAATTGGACATCTGAGCCTTTTTATACATAGTCCATAAGTTTTCATGTTCAATTGGAAAAACTGTAAATCTATCAAGCGTTGGTAATAACATTGGTTCAGCATTTTCGAGATAATCTTGAAAGTCAAAATAACTCCCGATCAATTCATCGTTCATGAAAATTTGTGGATATACAGATGCTTGAGTACCACATCTTTTTTTTAATTCTTCTTTGTCTACTAAAACTTTTTTGTTTTCTAATTTGTATTCTTTACATAAATCAACTGCTAAGTCGCAGTATTGACATCCTTCTTTGGATAAAATTTCAATCCCCATTGTGCTAATATCTGTAAATATTTTTGTATGAAAACTTTAATAATGATTAATATTTCAGAAATTCAGCCTGGAGAATTAATAAAAGTTCTAGTGAACTTAGAAGACGATATAGAAGACGAGATATACGCTAAAGTAAAGGAAAACAATAGAGATTATGTAGTAGTTTCCTATTATACAGAAACATCGATGACTTATAAAGGTGCAAGATTATACGAGCTTGAAGATAATGATGAACTTGTCCAGGAAGAAAATTTATCAGAACACCACCAAATAAATAACTATTTTAAAAACGTAAAAGACAATTTATACTGTATGATAGATGAAATAGACTCTGAAGAAGAGAGTGATATTATAGATGAATCTGATGATAGTGGTAGCGACCTTGAAGATTTTATTGTTTCTGATTCAGAAATAGACGGTGTTGTTATACCACCTTCTAATAGTAGAATTATAGATAAAGAATGGAAAGAATGGGAACCAAGGAGTCCGGGGTCTTTAAGATATAAGCAAATGGTTGATAATATAGAATCAATAGCGAGAGTACAAGCAGATGATCTAAATTTTTAATACCTAAGTGCGAAATTAAAATTTATTATTTTTAAGAATATAATGTATAATGGATCTGACTACTATATGGTCTGTCGTAGACAAACTACAAAATAAACAAGTAATAACAAAGTCGATCAATATAAATTTATGTAAAGAATGTCAAAACGTTAAAGTAATTTCAAAAGAGGGTATACCAACATGTTCACAATGTGGTTTAGTAGATACACTATTTATAGACGAAAACCCAGAATGGACGAGTGGTATAACTGATGATGGTAGGGTAAACGATCCAGCGAGATGTGGTAATCCTAACGCAAACCCTGAACTTTTTTCAGAAGCATGGGGTAAAGGTACAATTATTTCTACACAGAGTTCTTCGTCGTATGGAATGAAGAGGTTAGCAAAAATAAATTTCCATCAATCTATGAATCATAAAGATAGATCATTATACCATGCTTATAAAGATATAGAAGAAGCATGTATATCTTTACCTGAAAATGTTTTAAAAGATGCAAAAATGATGTATAAAAAATTTAATGATAAAAAATTAACAAGGGGTGCAGTCCGTCTAGGTATAAAAGGAAACTGTGTTTTATACGCGTGTAGAATGTACAAAGTATCGCGTTCGACGAAAGAGATCGCCGATATGTTTTGTATACATTCTAAAGATATAAGTAGAACATCATATCTTTTCAAGGAAACGATATTGGGTAAAACAACAAAAAATTATACAACTTTACCTAACGATGTTATGCAAAGATTACTAAACTCGTTTGATGTTTCTAGAGAAGAACGTTTGAAATGTAATAGAATGTCTATAGACCTTGAAAATTGTTCACAATTAATGAGTAAAACACCTAATAGTGTTGCATCAGCTGTAATTTACATTGTTTTTAAAAATAAAATTAATAAAAACGAAATATGTGAAAAATGTTCAGTTTCTATACCAACTATAAATAAAATTGAAAATATTATAAAAAAATACTTAGAGGATAAAGTTTAACTATATAGTATATAATGTCCGAATCTAATAATAGACCAACTCGCGTTTTTATAAGCACGCCATGTTACGGTGGTTTATGTTTAGAAAAATATATGATAGGTATAGTTAAACTCCAACTTGAATTAATAAAAGAAGGTATACAGATGGTTTTGGATACTACAGAAAATGAAAGTTTAGTACACCGTGCTCGTAATGTTGCAATAGGTAGATTTATGCAAAAATCAGATTGTGATTTTTTCATGTTCATAGATGCAGATGTAGATTTTGATCCTAAATCAGTCGTTAGACTTATTCGTTCGGGTCACGAAGTTTCTGTTGCTATATATCCTAAAAAAGTTGTTATGTGGGATCAGGCTAAAAATGCAATTGACAAAGGTGATGAACGCGATTTATCAATGCTCTCATCCAGTTTAGTTGCTAATATAGGAGCTACAAGTAGAACGGTTGAAAACGGTTTTATAGAAGTACTAGACGGTCCAACTGGATTCATGGTTATTAGTCGAAAGGCTCTTGAAAAAATGCACGAACACTATACAGATTTAAATTGTAAAAACGATCATCAAAATCGAGATTTTGATGAATATTGTGCTGTTTTTGATTGTATGATTGATCCGGATAACCGTAGATACCTTTCCGAAGACTATGCTTTTTGTAGACGATGGCAACAAATTGGGGGTAAAATATTCGCAGATGTTCAAACTACCTTAGGACATGTAGGTAATTTACCATTTTTTGGATGTTTAGAAGAAAGGCTTAAGGCTTAGACTATAATGTAATAATATGAAGTTTGCAACTATAATAGTTACTCGGAGTAAATCATGTCACGTAAAAACTTTACACAGTATTCTTAGATTTAATTTAATATGTTTACAAAACCACTGTCAAAATGAGGTAGTCTTTGTAAATGATGATCCGTATGATAAAGCAGATATAATTGCAAAATATATAAAAACGCACGAAAGATTACTTTTTATAGATTTCGGTATACAAATCGATGATAATAGTTTACAAAAATGTTTTGACAAGCTTGAAAGTTTTGGATGTTTAGTTTTTCCCGGTGTATTAGAAGGTATAGATTGGGGTATGTTTAAGTCTAAAGTAAAAAACGGATGTAAAGAACCTGTCGAACAGTTCGGTTTACATTTTGACACTGAAGTTGCTACTAAAATTAGTTCGGAGTATTATAACGTAAAAAAAACGTCTTCTAAATGCTGGTTATTAATGTCTAAAAATGTTATTAAACATATAAAAGATAAAAAGGGTAGTTCGTATAAAATTTTTCCTAAAATGGAAACGATGTTTAGTAAATTTCAAGAATCCGGTGTCAAAATTGTTGCGTATCCTAAATCTAAGTTAATCATGACTTATAATCATGAGTGTATAAGTAATATTTTAAACGCCGCCGGTGTTAAAAGTAATTAAAGAATATAATAAAAATATAAAACAGAATGAACCGGATATTTCTAAAGAAGGATGATCCTCTTTACAAATATACGATACACTTTATGGAAGAATCTTGGGGTACCAAAGGTAAAGGTATATTTCCCGGATGTCAACCTATTTCTATAGAAAGGAAACATTTCGGTATTTTATCGAATAACGATTATGTTGTTTGTGAGAAAACAGATGGGACGCGATACATGATGATTGCCATACAAGCTGGAAACCAAAAGACTTGTGTATTTATAAACAGAGCGCTTGAAATGTTTACCGTACCATTAAATTTTAGGACGGTCGTATTTAAGGGTACTATACTTGAAGGTGAATTGTACGAAAATACATTTATGATTTACGACTGTTTAATGAATTGTGGAGAAGTCGTAGGTAATCAGAATTTACTTGATCGTTTACAACACTGTGAAAAAGTCGTGAAAAAGTCATTAATTTTAACTACAGATACCATTTCATTAAAAGTTAAAAAATTTCATTTACACGATGATTTTAAGGAGTTTATGGATAAGTATCTTCCAAAAATAAAACAAGAAATGGATGGTCTTATATTTACACCAGTAAATGAACCTATTCGTATTGGAACACACGAAACAATGTTTAAATGGAAACCGAGAAATAAAAATACAATTGATTTTCTCGTAAAGAAGGAGCCAACTGTAGAAACTCCCGGGTGTGTACCCGGTACACACGTCTATAAATTATACATTCAAGATAGAGGTAAACATATATTCGAATCTTCTATACCAATAGATAGAACAAAAGATTATAAATGGTTAAAACACGGTGATATTGTTGAGTGTATGTACGTAACATGGGAGGATGGTCCATTTTGGTGGAAACCTATTAAAAAAAGAACAGATAAAACGTTTCCAAACAGTAGACGCACGTTTTACAGAACATTAGTAAATATAAAAGAGAATATTAACATGAAAGAGTTTTTAGATTGTAGACCAGGACGAAATGATTATCTTCTTTAGGAAAATTATGAAGTTTACCTAAATTATCATCGTCTTGGATGAACCAATCATTATTTATTTTTTTAGTAGACATGTAATGACCACCATACTGAATACCTTTATGAATTATTGTAGATTGTAACTCGTACACATTATCCCCTATTTTCAATTCTTCGTCAATTTTTACGTAACTTTTTTTATCGAATGATACAATAAATATTTGAGGGTATTTTGAAAATATATTTCTCGTCGTAGCAACGTGGTGTTTTTTACCTGCATCATCTACATAACCCTCTATTACATTCCATTTACTACTTTCGTTTATCATTGTATTTATATTTTTTACTTTGTCTTTCACGTTTAAAATATAAACACAAAACGGTATTTTTGATACATTTTTACTAACCGGTGATATAGTTATTTGTGTAGTCTCTCCATAAACAAGATCTTTTATACGAGGGTAACCTTTTTCAAGTATATCTATTAAACAAAATAGAGCATCCTGTGTATCATGAGGCATACCGATTATGAATCTCGGAAATAATTTTACAAATTCTAATAAGACGGGTCCTAAACTAAAAACTTTAGTTTCCTGCGTTGAAAAATATAAACGAACAAGTTTTTCGTAAGATTTTGTAAAAGTACATTCACCTTCGTAAGTAGTATCTAATATATGAGATGATATCTCTCGTATATGTAATAAAACCTGTATAGCCGAATTAAAATAACAGGTATTTCCTAAATTACTAAAACCATGCATATAAAAAAAGGTGATAAAAAAGGCTTAAGAAGAAGACGCGATTATAAAAATGTAAACAAAATGGACGTACATAAATTGTGTGATGCTATAAAACCCATCGTCGATAAATATAAAGATGAGGAAAACATTGAAATGGAGTTTCGTTTAGGGAGATTCAACGGAACATTTTTTGATACTAATATTGGCGATAAAACATACGCTGATTTTATAAGAGGTTTTTCTTCTTATACCGGTTGGGAAACGATAGAAGAAAATACATACGATGTTTATTCACGAGAAGACAATAACATTAGATTGACTGTCGATAATAAAACTGGTGAAGATACTCTTATAAAAAAGGAACGTATCGAAAACATTGATTTTAAAAATTTAAATAAATCACCTTTTGATATTCGTTTCAGCGTTTCCCGAGAAACACCTATCAACGATGAAGAGTATGATAATAATGAATGGCACAGAAACATAAAAAAAGAAAGGTGTTCTTATATCAGGAAAAATTTATCAATTGATAGAACAGTTACCGCGGGTGAGACTCTAGATAAGGATTCAGAAGTATCAACTATATATCAACTCGAACTTGAAATTATAGACCCTAAAAAAGTAAATGATATCGATACTTTATTTAACATTTGTCATAAAATAAAAGATATTTTTAATATGTTGGATACTTATAAATGTTAATTATTGTATTACTATTTATTTGTATATTTATACACGTGATTAGCGATACAGATAAAAATGATAGAATAACTATACTAGGTTATTCCCCTAAACATTTTTACGTATCGAATGGTAAATCATACGAAATGTTCCATAAAATGAAATCTAACGGTGTAATAGATCAATCTTTAAAATATTTCGTAATGAAAGAAGATAAATTATTAGAATTAGAAGTAAAATCTATATGTTCACAGGTATCTCGTAAAGTTGAGGCGTTTAAAATTTCTGATGAGATAAAAAATCATTTTCTTGGTTACGATTTTTCATATCATGGTAAACATTTAAAACAGATATCAGAACCTGAAAAAATTATAAATGAAAATATAAGATGTTCATAAAATAAAACATCATTCTTCTATGTTTTGCAGATTCAATTCTTTGAAAATTGTCATATATATACATTATTAATCCTTTATCATGGAATTCCCTGTTTGTTTCAATATATAATTTGGGATCTTCACAGTTCATAAATTCGTCGTTTAAGTAATACTCCTTTTCTAAATATGATATTGTAGTATTTTTATCTTTTCTATAAATTGTAATGTAATCTAATATAGTATAGTATATTGCATCTATAACGCTCGACAAAATATGATTATTATCAGTTATTTCAACATCATTTTGTCGGACGCGAATACACAGTAACCGTCTCGGGTTTTCCATGGTTTATTTATTTTTTGTTTTTATTCTTTAATGCTTTATTTTCAAAATTTGCATAGATATTGTTTAATAATTTACTATTATTATTTGATTTTGAGCTCGAATTCGAGTTAGAATTAAAATTTAATTTTTTTACAACCTTATTTTTTTGTGGACGTGATATTTTTTTCTTAATTGGGGCTCTCTTTGTAACCCTTGGTTTTGGTGGTACGACTCTTTTTTTGTTTAAGGGTAAAGGAGGTTTACTTTGTAATTCTCTTAGCGTTTGAATGTAATTTACAACTCTAGAACTATTTACAGCGGGTGTTTTTTGTAAAGACATTATAAAATTAACAACTTTATTAACGGTATTTTTTCCAAATTTACCGTATATTTTATTAGCTTCTTTTTCTATTAATAACTTTTTCAAATCCTGTTGTTTATTAAGTTTCCAATTTTTTACCATTGTTCTTTTAGTATCATTTGCGACCATTTTTTTCAAAACACCGTTTCGAGATACAAAATTTTTATTCTTTTCGAGTTGAGTAAGTTTATTTTTAACATCGCGAACATCTTTATTAATATTTATTACGTTTCCGTATTTCTTCATCCATGTTTTACCGTAAAGTTTAATGATATCATTTTTAATACCGTTTACGTTAAGTTTACGTCTTATATTAGTAGGTTTTCTATTTTCTTTTTTCTTAATGTTTAGTAACATTTTTTCCATTTCATTCGCGAGTGCGTTTGGTGAATTTGGTGTTTTAATATTATTTTTATTTTGTAGTTTTTGACACAAAACCTTTACAGTATCTGTATCGTTTACTGATATACCTCTTGATATTGCGAGTGTTACTAATTGTTCTTTTTTCAATTCGCGACACAGTTTATCGTTGATTTTATAATCAGAGTTACCCTTTTCTAATTTATCGAGTGCTTTACATATATCTTCTTTTTTATTTTTATTTTTTACACCAACAACTCCTAATTTTTTAGAAACTTCTAATAAAACTGGTTTAGTAAGACGCTCGCATTTACGTCCTCCTATTTTCATTACACCGTCTTTATCGTAAGTAATTTTTGTATTTTTTGTATTTTGTACTTTACTTTTTTTCGTGGGTTTTCGTTTTGGTTTTTTGAAACAACAATCATACCCTTGTGGATTCTTCCTAACTTCAAACCCTTCGTTACATGGTGGTCGTCTATTCTTAGGACACGTCGAAGCCCCTGTTTTAAGTTTTTGGAGTATTTTTTTACCCGCGTTAACATTTTTGTTAACCAAACCTAAAGTATACCCATTATCGTGTAATTTTTTTACAAGTTCTACACCAAAGGAATACGCACGTTCAAGATCATCGGGGTTAGATTCACCTTGTATTTGAACAATACCCGATCCCGCCTTACCTGTTTTTGTTGTAAAGATAAAAGCATGTTCCTTATATTTTAAATAAAGAAATGGGGAAATTTCAGGTTCGTATTCTATAAAAGAAACTCCCCATATACGCATTTGTCGAAAATCTTGGGTCATTTTAGATAATTGAAAATTTGTATTTGTTAAAAATTGACCTCCTATATTATTATAAAATATATCATTGTACAAAAAACCCTGCTTTTGTGTGTACGTATCTATTATATATTTTTGCAAGGATTCGGGTTGTTTTTTAAGATTTTTCGAACCTAGAAACCCACCAGAAAAACGAATTTTTCCATTTTTATATATGTTAAAGCTGAAATTCTTTTTTTCGACACCGTCCATAACGTACCCGGTAAATTGTGCAGAAGAGAAATTTTTATTTAAATCACCTTTTAAACCAAAATCTTTAGTGTGTATAGCGCCAGTTTGAAATCTTCCGTATATACCTTTTATTTCATTAACATCTACGGTTATTCCACCTGTTATTGGTGCATGTCCTTTTGGTTTTTGTTTTAGAATATCTTTGATATCGAGACGTGATTCATCTTTTGTAAATAATCTATTCACAACACCGTTGTATATACCCGGTCTAAATTTACCTACACGTAGTTCTGTAAAAACAGGCACGTTTTTCGACTGTGTGGAAACGAGTGTATTTGAACGTTTAATTTCCACATTGGAATTTCTAACGAATTGTCGAGGATCCATACTTATACTAGTCTGAGATTTTTAATCAATTAAAAAAATAATGTGAGACATCGTATCCCTTTTCATTTTCTTGTACGATTGGTGCTGCACCATAGACCACATATTTGTCTTTAAAATTGACTGGTCGGTCTAATTTTTCGGGATTATTTATAATCCAATAATCATTTTTCTCTTTCTTTACTTCGATATCACGCACGTAGAACGAACCACCATAAAAATCCTGATTAAAATTTGGCATCTGAATACTCTCTTCTCTACAGAAATCCTTGAGTTTAGACCTAAATAAGTCTAATGGAAATTTTACATTCCGATTTATGGTTATAAGATCGTCTCTTTGTAAGTATTTTTCCAATGGGTTCGTAGCTGCAGCTATTTGTTCCCGGACTTTAAAAAAGTAACTTGGTAAAACATTCCATATATCTTGATCCTGATATTTTTGCGCATATTCCAAATACCCACGTAAACATTTTTGAATAATTTTTGGCATTTCTAATTCTAATTTCGAATCAAGAGTGGGATCAGTATCACTTTCACGAACTTGTTTACCAAAATGAAACGTAACGAGACGACGAAGAATACTTCCCGATTTATCTTTCCATTGTGGTACTTCATTACCTCCCAAAATACCGGGTACTTTCCACACAAAATTTTTAGCTTTCTCGCATTTTACTGCTATAGAAACTTCTTCACCCGAAACGATCGATTGAAACTCCGCTTGTTCTAGCTGTAAATCACCTTTAATTTCAGGTGCAATATACATTAACGCATCATGGATAGATGATAAACCGAATTTTTTTTCAACATTGTTAGAAAGAGTTTTAATATCATCAACTTCGTAAAATTTACGAAACACTTTTGTAATTAGAGTCGACTTTCCTGAACGTGCTATACCCTTCAGGAAAGGTATAACTTGCCACTTATCGAGTTCATTTAGTTCGAAACATAAACGACCTCCTAGGATGTACATCCATTTCATAACATCTTCTTCGTAATCTTGATACTTTAGAACACTATCGAAATAAGGTGTAGGTATATCTTCCCATTTATCAAGTTTACTGAAATCTTCAAATTCTATATCAAAGTATTTACAGCTTACAAGCGTTGGATCTAACGACGCGGCTTCTTTTGAAGTGTACGGGTAAAAAGCAGTATGCCACAACCCTGTAGTATCTGACCAAATCGAACCAATAAAAATACCATTTTTAAATGACCATACACGTCTGTTTTTCTTTATTTCGGGAAATTGCATGTCGTTACAATCTGTCAAATGTTTTATAATTTGCGAAAACATAGCAGTACCGTTAGACGATGTTAAATCTTTCCATAACTCAAACCATTCTTCTTTACCAGCAATTCTATGAACAAACGGTTTAATCTCTTCCTCTTGTTGCCAAGCCTTTGTATCGTAACCATCAAGCGTTTTAATTTGTCGACATGTATATCCCTTGTAACGCCTAGTATTATTTTTATAAAGGGAATCGAGAATAGCAAGTACCGTTTTTTGGAAAACGTTGAGTTCATCAAAATCGGGCATAGAACATCTAAAAAGTGACGGGTTTGTACTAATTTCAAGAGGTACCATTGTTGGGTTATTACGTCTATCATGCACACGGTTCGTACTTAAAACGATATTCCAAGTGTCACACACGTGATCGGTCAGACGACTTAGTCTAAAAGATACACTCAAATCATCCGTGTTACCTTCGTCACTTGAAAGTATACCTAACAATTTACCGCGATTAAAGTACCGTCCCATTTTTTCTAAAATTTGTCTATACATGTTTGATTTTGCTTTCATATCAACGTATTTTGGTTGTTTTGTTTCAGGATCGAGTTCGCTTTCGGTAAAGAATATATTATAGGCGAGTTCAACTGGACTTAACGTGACGAGTTCTATATTATTTTTATCAGGAGATAAACCAAGTTGTTTTTCTTCATGTTTTAACATCCTTATTAATTGTTCTGGATTGAGATTGTCTATTTGATTGGCCATATCTCTATAGAAGGCTTCTTCATGGTCTGCATCCGGACTAATGTATAAGGTATCCGAGTTCATTTATAATTATTACTTACTATTTTTTTATACCTGTTTTTGTAATTGACTTAACAACTTTATCATAATTTTGTTCTGAACTTCGAGTTGTCTCGATATATTTACCAGTGCCGAACATACAGTTTCACCTTCTTCGTTTACAAGAACTGAACTTAAAAGGTTACCTAATCTATCGAGACTATTATCTTCAAATTCAGAATCTATATCGGAATCGTCATAAATAACACCTTCTAATTCATCGACATCTGGGAGTTCGCCTCCGACTGTAGATAGTTCATCTTCTTCAATATTCGATCCAGTTTCGGATTCGGATCCAGATTCAATTTCAATAGTTTCGTCGACACTTTCTTCGTCGACATTTTCAAGTTCTGGTACAGGTTCGTTAGACATTTATATACATCAGGAAAAATCAAATTGAGTTTTTTCGCGGAAACGTCCGAAAAAAAAATCTCTGCTTATAGTACAAAAACAAACAAAATGGCCGGTGGTCTCATGCAACTCGTCGCCTACGGCGCCCAAGATGTCTACTTGACTGGTAACCCAAAAGTCACTTTTTTCCAGGCGGTTTACAAACGCCACACAAACTTTGCGATGGAAACCATCGAACAAACTATGAACGGTACGGCCGGGCCCGGTGGCCGCGTCTCCATCACGGTCGCCAGAAACGGTGATTTGATCGGCGACATGTACCTCGAAGCGACTACTAAGGCGTCGTTGGCGAATATCTCTGGTGCCACAGAGGATACTAACTGGGTCGCCGAGCGTATTGTCTCGACTGCGGAATTGTCCATTGGTGGTCAAAGAATCGACAAGCACTACCAAAGATGGTGGAGATTGTACTCTGAATTGTACTTGGCCGAAGGGTCCAAGCTCAATTACGGTAAGATGACGACTAACCCAGTTGGGAACTCCACCAAGCAAGTTTACTTGCCACTCATCTTCTTCTTCAACCGCAACCCAGGATTGGCCTTGCCATTGATTGCTTTGCAATACCACGAAGTCAGAATCGACATTGACTTGTCCTCTGAGTTTAGCACGTACGTGACTGGCTTGAAGGTGTGGGGTAACTACATGTACCTCGACACTGAAGAGCGCAGACGATTCGCGCAAAAGGGTCACGAATACTTGATCGAGCAAGTTCAACACACTGGTACTGATGCCTTGGAGGCGTCGGGAACCAAGCAAGTCAGATTGTCCTACAACCACCCAGTCAAGGAATTGGTCTGGTGTGTGACTGACGGTGTTTCCACTGGTATTGACTTGTGGAACCTTGGTACCAAGAACACCCACGCGTTGAACAAAGTTTGCTCTGGTACGAATCCCACTTCTAACATCGCATGCAGTACGTCCCAATCCGGTGCCCCATTGTTTATCCAAGGTGCGACTACTACCGGTGGTACACAAGCGTACAATGAAGAAAACGTTGGTGCGTTGAAGACTGCTAAGTTGGTCCTCAACGGCCAAGACAGATTCAAGGAGCAATCCGGTAAGTACTTTAACCAAGTGCAACCATTTGCCCACCACACCGGTTCGCCATACGCGGGTGTCTACTCGTACTCCTTCGCGCTCAAGCCAGAAGAACATCAACCAACTGGTACGTGTAACTTCTCCAGAATCGACAACGCGCAAATGTCGATTACTTGCAATGCCTTGGGTCAACGTACGGCTCTCGCCCTCGAAATGTTCGCGGTCAACTACAACGTTCTCCGTGTGCAATCCGGTATGGGTGGCCTCGCCTTCTCCAACTAAGCATTTCTTAGTTTATTGAGTTTAGTAAAAAATAAAATTTAAAAAATAAATAAAAAATAAAATTTAGATTTTAAAATTTAGACCAAATTTTAAAGTTTAACCTTAAAGTATTTTTGTATTTTTTCGAGTATGTACCAGTTCGGATCAAGTTTACCCGTTTCGATCATGTTTATAGTATCTAACGTTTCGCCTATTCTGTGTGCAAGCTCAACTTGTGCGTGACTTCTTTGTATACGTAAAAGTTGTATTCGTTTACCTATTGGTTCTGGCATATTAATACTGATTAGAGTTTAACGCCCAAAACACGACGCAGTTTTTGCATTATTTTAGGGTCCGGAATTGATTTACCCAATTCATACGACGAAATTATGTCTGAAGATACGTTTATGAGATTAGCAAGATCTTTTTGCGTATACTTTTTTGCGACACGTGCCCGTTGGATTGTTAAGCCTGTTTCTTTACTGACCTTTTTGTGTGTCCCTAACTCAGTTTCATCAAGTTTTTGGTCCGGTGATTTACCCGAATATTGACTCCGTTTAGGTAATTTGATTTCTTGACCCATGAACTTGACGTATTTTTCCTTCTCTTTTTCTTTAGTAACACTTTTACCGTGTATGGTAACTTCATCCCAATCTTGGTGGAACATGTTTTATAGTATAAATACTTAAAATTTTAAGTATATCTTAGGTTAATGGAAAGTGTTTATATATTCTTAATAATTTTTGGAACTGTGTTTGGTCCATGTATACTGTTTAATCCGGTGGTTAAATGCTATTATTACTGTTTCCCATATAAAAAGGAACACGTTGTTGAAATATAAAGATTTTATCGTATATACTAGTAAGTATGATAGACGTC
>JGI20155J14468_10000867_pt1 | contig 24152 bp, 27 predicted proteins | sample COG_05_FD_14468 | JGI IMG/M metagenome (IMG submission 14468) | reverse complement strand
AAGTGGTGCAATTTCAATATCTCCTATTTCTATCATTCTTTGTATTTTTTCAAAGTCAAACAGATCATATAAAGAATCGTATAAAGGTCTTAAATAAGGGTCAACTTTTTCTTTCATATCACCAGGTAAAAAGCCTAAACGTTCACCTGCTTCAACTGCAGGTCTTGATAAAATTATTCTTTCAATTTTTTTTTCTAGTAACATTGTAAGCCCAACTGCTACAGCCAAAAATGTTTTTCCTGTTCCTGCTGGTCCTGCTGAGATTATTATATCACTTTGCCGTAAAGCTCTGACATATCCCTTTTGTTTTTCAGATCTTGGAATAATTGATTTCTTCGGAGTTTTAATAATGTCTGTTACGTTATTATTTTTTACTTTTTCCTTAATCATAAATTTATCCACAGATGAGATTATATCCTTTTTTTCTATACAGCCATTATTAATATATTGATTGGCTAAAAATTTAATTGCATTTTTGACTATTTCATTTTTTTGAACGGAAGATTTAATTAATATTGAGTTACCTCTTGAATATAAACTAGACTCAGTAATTATTTCTAACTCTTTTAAGTTTTTATTAAATTCACCAACTACGCCCATTAGTAAATCATTGTCATGAAAAATAACACTTAACGAGTCATTATCTGAATAAACAAATTTTAGAGATGTATCGATATTTTTTTTTATTAAGTTATTCAATTTTTAAGCTACCTTTTGATTTGAATTATTGACCATTTCTCCAAATAAAGTGGTTCTATTACTTTCTTTAATTATTACAGTCACAATTTTTCCAATATTATCTTTTTTACCATTAAATATTACTGGTGTCATATACTCTGAACGGCCAAAAACTTGTGATTTATCTTCAGTTAAATTCTCAACCAAAATATTTAATGTTTTGTTTTTTAAAGACTCATTCATAATAATTTGATTTTCATATAATTTGGATTGGACTTTTTCTAGCCTTTCAAAAGAAATTTTTTTTTCAATCTCTTTAAAGTTTGCAGCAACTGTCCCAGGCCTTGGACTAAAAATAAAAGAATACGAATTAATAAATTTTATTTTTTCAATTAAATTTAGAGTATCTATGAAATCTTGATCTTCTTCACCAGGATAACCAATAATAAAATCACTTGAAAATTGTATTTTTGAATTAATTTTTTTTAATTTTTCATATATTTTAAAATAATCATCTATTGTATGTTTTCTATTCATTAGGCTTAAAATTTTATTAGAGCCACTTTGGATTGGAAGATGAACTAAAGGCATTAGTTTTTCTGAATGTTTATAAACTTCAATTAAATCTTCTGTCATATCTTTTGGGTGAGATGTCGTGTATCTAATCCTTTTAATCTTTGAAAGTTTTTCTATTTCTAAAATTAAATTTGATAATCTATAACCATCATAGTTATAAGCATTCACATTTTGACCAAGTAAAGTTATTTCTCTTGCTCCATTATCGGCTAATTGTTTTGCTTCATCTAGAATTTGTTTTGGGGGTCTAGAGTATTCAGGGCCCCTTGTAAAAGGAACTACACAAAAATTGCAAAATTTATCACAACCTTCTTGGATTGTTAAAAATGATGAAACTTTACCAGATTCATTTTTAATTTTACTTAAATAATCAAATTTTAAATCTGCTTCAAAATCTGTCATTTCAAGTTTTTCTTTTTTTTTTACATGATTTAATATTTTATTATTGATTTCGTGATATGATTGAGGTCCTATTACTATATCTATATATGGTTCTCTTTTTAACATTTCCTGATTTTCAGCTTGCGCTACACATCCAGCAACAATAACTAATGGTTTTTTTTTTGATCTAAAGATTTTTTTAACCCTTCCAATTTCGTGATAAACTTTTTCTTTTGCTTTATCCCTAATATGACAAGTATTTAAAACATAACAATTTGCTTCTTCATAAATCTCTGTCTTACTATAACCAATTTTTTTTACTAAATCATAAATTCGATTTGAATCATATTCATTCATTTGACATCCAAAAGTTTTAATAAAAATTTTTTGAGTCATTTATTATGGTTTCTTTTTGATCCCATATAATTCTAATTTATGGTCTACTAATTTATAACCATATTTTTCAGCTACTTTTTTTTGGAGATTTTCAATTTCTTCATCTACAAACTCAATAATTTCGCCTGATTTAACATCTATCAGATGGTCGTGATGACCCTCATTTAATTCTTCATATCGTGCTTTGCCACCTTTAAACTCATGCTTGGTTAGAATTCCTGACTCTTCAAAAAGTTTAACTGTCCTATAAACTGTTGCAATACTAATTTTTGCATCTATTTTTGAAACTCTATTATATAATTCATCAACATCTGGATGATCAGTAGACTCTGACATTACTTTAGCAATTATTTTTCTTTGATCAGTAAGTTTTACACCTTTTGATATACATTTTTGCTCTATTGTATCTGCCATATCTAATTTTAACTTATATAAATAGGATTAATCAAATTTTTTTTAATTCCAAATTTATTGCATAGAATGGGGATATTTTCATATTTAATTTCGTTAATACCTTTAAAATCTTGGATACTGTAACAATAATAATCTATTTCCATTGTCAAATGTATTGCCTTTACAGTTGAAAGTGAATTTCTTATGCCTGCAAAACTACCAGGGCCTCTATTAACATAAATTTTTGAAATATCTTTTATTTCTACATTTTTTGAATTTAAAAATTCTTTTATTAATATCATTAATTTTTCATAATTAGTTTTGCTATTTGTATGACTAATATTATAAATATTACTATTAATGAGCATTAAAAATATATTTTCTTTTGTGGCATCAATAACTATTTTATTCATTTTTATTTTTTTGTTTTCTATAAATTCTAATGCAGAAGATAATAATAGCAAACAATATTCAAAAGATGAAGGTGTTGTATCTATTATGTATCATCGTTTTAATGAGTCTAAATATCCTTCAACAAATATTCAAATAGATATTTTTAAAGAACACTTGAAACTTATAAAAGATTCTAAATTCAACTTTGTTCACCCAAAGGATTTTGAAAAAAACTTTAATTTACCAAAAAAAAATAAAGAAATTTTACTTACCATAGATGATGGTTTTGAATCATTTTACAATGAAGCTTGGCCTATTTTACAGAAAGAAAAAATTCCTTTCATTTTATTTATATCAACGGAACCTGTTGGTAAAAATGGATATATGAATTGGAGTCAGATAAAAGAAATTGAAAAATCAAATATTGGTGTTATTGGTCACCATTCGCATACTCATGAATATTTAATTGATAAGTCTGAAATAGAATTCATCTCTGATATAGAAAATGCTAATAACATTTTTCTTAAAAATTTAGGATATATTCCTTCATTATTTTCATATCCTTTTGGTGAGTATTCTAAATTTATGAAAGATTATATCGCTAATAATTTTAAAATTTCTTTTGGTCAACACTCTGGAGTAATTGATGTTAATAAAGAAAAATTTGAACTACCAAGGTTTCCAATCAACGAAAAATATGGTGAGATAAAAAGATTTAAATCAATTATTAATTATTTTCCTCTCGAATACAAAAAATTAAATCCTGAAGAAAAAAAATTGAATAAAGAAAATAACCCTCCTATTTTTACAGTAAAATTTTTCGATGATCAAAAAAATTTAAATAATATTAGTTGCTATTCTAATGAGGGTAATAATTGGGAAAAATCTAAAACGAAAATTGAAAACAATATACTAACAATTGAATTCAGGGATGCTTTTTTTCCAAGAAGGGGAAGAGTTAATTGTTCTTTAAACGATGAAGGTAAATGGCGTTGGTTTGGAACTCAATTTACAATTAAATTAGATTAAGCTTTCTAATTCAATACTAGATGGAAGTAATTTAGCATCATCAAAATCTTGTAAGCTATTTTGTTTAATAATTTGTTGAAGGACTTCAACATATTTTGTTCCTGTTTCCGCATATTTATCTAAATGTTTTGAAAGAATTAAACTATCTAGTGGTTTTCCTCGATCTCTTAACATTGCTCGCTCTTGCCTAAACTCTTTGTAAGTTGAATGAGTATTAATATTTCTCTGATAAGCTCTCACTGATGCTTGCAAAACATTGAACTTCATTACTTTATGACCTTCATCTTTTTCTGAATCTTTTGGTTTTAATCCTTCACCTGACCATGTCCATTGACCAAATAAAGCATTTCCTTCCAAGGCAAATCTTGAAGTTCCCCAACCCGTTTCTTTTGCAGCTTGCGCAAGAGCTAGTGATACAGGAATCTCATCCATTCTAATTTTTAAGATAGATAAATCTTTTGAGGGAATGCCATACTGCTTATATTTTTTATCTAGCCATTGTTTTTCTAAATTAGAATTGTTACTTTTGTTGATAATTGTAAATAATCTTTTTCTATCAAGTCTAATATTATTATTTTCTTTAAGAATTAATGGTAAAACAATTTGAATAAAAAACTCTTTTCTTTTTTTTGTATTCTCAATCATTTTAATTTCATTGGGCAGTAATGTAAGCGCAACTGGCTTAACTAATTTTTTTTTTCTTACGTCATTAAGAGTATAATTTGTATCTTCAAAAAGCTGTTTTATTGTTGATGCATCTAATCTCACTGTATCTGTTTCTAAATCATTCAAACTAAAAATATCTCTTAACAGATCATTTTCATTTAAATCTTGAATTACACCATCTTTATTATCCGCACCATTATTTAGTGTATATGCTAAAATCTTTTTTGAATTGTTTTGAAATTCCAAATTTTTATTTTTAGTAAAACTTATAACTAAAGGAGCAGAATAGAAGAAAAACAAAACCAATAAAGAGCTCAAAAAAATTCTTGGAAGTGAACCCAAATTTCTTTGATCAAGGTATTTGATAATTTTTACTTTTGGAATATTTATACTTCTTTTCATAGTTTTAAATTGCTTCAACTTCTTTTACCTCTGGTATATAATGGCACAGAAGATTTTGAACACCTTGTTTTAGTGTCATAGTTGAGCTTGGACAACCTGAACAGCTACCTTGAAGTTGGACTTTAACCAAACCATTTTTAAATTCTTTAAATTTTATATCACCACCATCTTTTGCTACGGCTGGTCTAATTTTTTGTTCTAATATTTTAATAATTTTTTTTTCAATTTCTTCTAAATTTTCTAAATTAGTTTCTGAATTTTTATCAATTACAAATTCTTTACCTCCTGAATAATAATCATTTATCAAAGAAATTACGATATGTTTGATATCTTCCCATGAAAATTCATCATATTTATTAATAGAAATAAAATCATTTCCTAAAAAAATACCTTCAACGCCATTGATAGATAATAAATTTCTTACTAATTCATTATTCGTATCCTCTTTTTTTGTTATCTCCAGTGATCCACTATTTGAAACAATCTTACCAGGAAGAAATTTTAAAGAATTAGGGTTTGGTGTGTTTTCAATTTGAACAAACATAAATTATATATAGTCAATAATGACAAAATTTAAACTTCTTAATTTGTTTAAATCTTAAAAACCCACAATTTCATGAATTTTTTTTATTTTTTCCACTGCTATTAGATTTGCTTTTTTATATCCGTGATTAAGGATTTCATCCAAATACTTTTTTTCTTTTAATAACTTTTTAATTTCATTTGATATCGGGATAATCTTTTCGACTAAAATTTGTGATAAATTATCTTTAAATGATGAAAAATTTTTACCACTAAAATCTTCTACACATTTTTCTATCGGGATACCAGACAAACTAGAATAAATACCAATTAGATTTTTTGCTTCAGGTCTATTATCTAGCTCATTAATATTTGATGGCATTGGTAAAGGATCAGTTTTTGCTTTTTTAATTTTATTAATAATTATATCTTTATTGTCAGTTAAATTAATTCTACTTAAATCAGATAATTCAGATTTGCTCATTTTTTTAGATCCATCTTTTAAACTCATAATTCTTGAAAACTGTTTTTGAATCAAAGGCTCTGGAACTGTAAAAAAATCTTTAACTTCAAAATCATTATTAAACTTTTGAGCTATATCTCGACAAAGTTCTAAATGTTGTTTTTGATCATCACCAACAGGGACATGTGAGGCGTCATACAATAAAATATCGGAAGCCATTAGAATTGGATACGAGAAAAGACCTACACTTGCTTTCTCTTTATCTTTGCCCGCTTTCTCTTTAAATTGTGTCATTCTATTTAACCAGCCTATCCTAGCAACACAGCTTAAAATCCAAGCGGCCTCTGAATGAGCTGGTACTTTTGATTGATTAAAAATTATGCTTTTGTTGGGATCTATTCCGCTTGCTATAAAAGTTGCAACAGTTTCTCTTATATTTTCATTCAATTCTCTTGGATTTTGTTTAGTGGTAATTGCATGAAGATCAACAACGCAAAAAATACACTCATTTTCTTTTTGATTATTTAATTCAACAAAATTTTTGATAGCTCCTAAATAATTTCCTAAATGTAAATTTCCTGTAGGTTGAACACCTGAAAAGATTTTTTTTCCCATAATTTTTAATACTTTAATTTAACATCTTCATATTTAAAAGCTTTGATAAAAAATGATATCATTAAATAAAATATTAAGGATAACAAAACACATAAAATCAAATAAAAAGATTTAAAATAATAGTCATAATTTAACTGAATTTCAAATATTGAAATTAAAAATTTAAAAAATAACGCCATAATGATTGATGCAAAAATAATTTTAATTACACGTGCATAAAAAATTTGATTAAAATTAAATAAATTTTTTCTTTTTAGATAAATCAATAAAATTATTGAATTAAACCAAGATGATATTGTTGTAGCTATTGGTATAATTATAAAACCAATAGTTTTAAAATAGTAAACACTAATAATAACATTCAATAATACTGATATAAGAGAAATATAAAAAGGTGTTTTTGTATCTTGGTTAGCAAAGAAAAAACTAGAAAAAACTTTAATTAGTGAAAAAGCTGGAAGACCTAATCCAAAATAAAATAAGGCTCTAGAAGAATTAATTACCGCTTCATCGGAAAAAGATCCATATCCAAAAAGAGCTGATATTATTTTTTCTGAACCCACCAATAATGCTGCAGATGCTGGTAAGCTTAAAAACATACAAAGCTCTAATGCTTTATTTTGTATCAACAGTATATTTTTCTTTTTTTTTTTCTGAATATATTTTGAAAGTTGAGGCAATATAACAATACCTATTGCAATTCCAGCTATTGCCAAATTTATTTGATAGATTCTGTCTGCGTAATATAAATATGATACTGCACTAGTTTGAAATGATGCAATTATAGTACCTATCAATATATTTATTTGGGTAACACCTGAAGAAAATATACTTGGTAACAGCTTTTTAAAAAAATTTTTAATTTCTTTATCAATATTAAATATAAAATTAAATTCTACAGAGTAATATTTTCTTACAAATATGTATAAAAAAATTAATTGTAAAAAACCTGATATAGATACACCGTAAGATAGATAATAAACTATTTTATCATCAAGAATTTTTCCAAAAAGTAAAATCGCAATAAGTATAATATTTAATATTATTGGTACTGCTGAAGTTACTGCAAATTTATTATGTGCATTCAAAATTGCTGAAAAAAATGAGGCTAAACTTACAAACATTAGGAATGGAAAAGTTATTCTTGTTAATTTAATAGCCATTCCAATTTTTTCACTATCATCTACAAATCCAGGAGCTATCAAACTAACAAAAGCAGGCATAAATAGCTGAACTATTAATGTTAAAAATAATAAACTTAAAAACAAAAGATTAAAAATCTCATTAGCAAATTTTTTAGATTTAGATTTGCCCTTGGTAAGTTGCGAAGTGTAGCTTGGTACGAATGCTGCATTAAAAGTCCCTTCAGCAAATAATCTTCTAAAAGTATTAGGTATTCTAAAGGCAACAAAAAAAACATCTGCCAAAAATCCTGTGCCTAAAAAGATTGCTATTAATATATCTCTTAAATAACCAAGAATTCTGCTGATTATAGTATAAAAACCGAAAGTCCCTGTTGACTTAATTAAGTTCATAAATCATATTAGTCTTAATTTTACCCTATTTGTACTCCTAATTAACATAAATGAAAAAAACAAAAGTAGATCATTATACTGATAAAGAAGCTTTAGAATTTCACAGCCATAAAAAACCAGGCAAGATTGAAATTAGAGCTTCAAAAAATATGATTACTAAAAGAGATTTGGCTCTTGCCTACTCACCAGGAGTAGCTGTTCCAGTAAAAAAAATAAGTGAAAATCCAGATGCGGCTTACGATTATACAAGTAAGGGAAATTTAGTAGCAGTTATCAGTAATGGGTCAGCAATATTAGGAATGGGTAATTTAGGAGCACTTGCCTCTAAACCTGTCATGGAAGGAAAGGCGGTTTTATTTAAAAGATTTGCTGATATAGATTCTATCGATCTTGAAATAAATTCTAGTAATGCAGATGAGATTATTAATTCTATAAAAAACTTCTCTCCATCGTTTGGTGGTATTAATTTGGAAGACATTGCAGCACCAGATTGTTTTATTATAGAAGATAAACTAAAAGAAATTTTAGATATTCCTGTCTTTCATGATGACCAACATGGAACAGCAATTATTACTTCTGCAGCATTAATTAATGCCCTAGATATTACAAAAAAATCAATTGATAAAATTAAAGTTGTTATAAATGGAGCAGGTGCTTCTGCTATGGCATGTGCAAATTTATTTAAAAAAAATGGGGTTATTCAAAAAAATATAACTATGGTTGATAGAACTGGAGTTATTTTTAGAGGCAGAGAAAATTTAAACCAATGGAAATCTAGTCATGCAATTGAAACTACAAATAGAACTCTTGACGATGCGATTAATAATGCAGATGTATTTTTAGGTTTATCAGCCAAAGGAGCTTTAACAAAAGCGATGGTAAAAAAAATGGCCAAAAAACCAATAATTTTTGCCTGTGCCAACCCTGACCCTGAAATTACACCTGAAGAAATTGAAGAAGTTCGTGATGACGCAATAATAGCCACTGGAAGATCAGATTATCCAAATCAAGTTAATAACTTAATTGGATTTCCATATATTTTTAGAGGAGCTTTAGATGTAAGATCTAAAACTATTAATGAAGAAATGAAAATTGCAGCTGCACAAGCAATTGCAAAGCTTGCAAGAGAAGATGTTCCGGATGAAGTTGTTGCAGCTATGGGAGGAGAACGACCTCATTATGGAAAAGATTATATAATTCCATCTACTTTCGATCCTCGTTTAATAAGTATTATTCCTTCGGCAGTTGCAAAAGCAGCTATGGATACTGGAGTTGCTAGAAAAAAAATAGAAAACTTTGAAATATATCAAGAACAGTTAAAACAAAGATTAGATCCAACAGTAACTATAATGCAAGGTATAAATAGTTATGTTAAAAAGAATCAAAAAAAAATTGTCTTTGCAGATGGTGAGGATGAAAATACTCTTAAAGCAGCCATAGCATTTAAAAATTCTAAATTAGGAATTCCAATTCTTATTGGTAAAGAGGAAAAAATTAAAGAACAGATAAAAAAAATTGGTTATAATGAGAATTTCGATATAGAAATAGTTAATTCAAAAGATACACCTAAAAGAGAAAAATACGTTAAATATTTATTTGAAAAACTCCAAAGAGAACAAGGGCTATTGGAGTGGGATTGTGATAGATTAGTTAGAAATGATCGGGTAATTTGGGCCTCATGTATGGTTGCATGCGGAGATGCAGATGGTGCTGTAACTGGTAACACAAGGAGATTTGGCGCCTCTTTAGAAAAAATTAAACAAGTTGTTGATGTAAGATCTGGTGAAATTATGTTTGGTCTCAATTTAGTTGTTCATGAGGGCAAAACTATATTTATAGGAGATACAAGTGTACACGAATATCCAAGCGCCGAACAATTATCAGAAATTGCTATTTCTGCTGCACGTGTTGTAAAGTTGTTTGGGTTTGAACCTAAAGTTGCTTTTGTTTCACATTCTACTTTTGGTCAACCTCTTACCAGTAGAACCAAACACATTAAAGAAGCAGTAGAAATACTTAAAAGTAAAAAAGTAAGTTTTGAATTTGATGGAGATATGCAGCCAGATGTTGCTCTAAATGAGGAATATAAATCACTTTACCCATTCTCAAATATAGTTGGGAATGCAAATATTTTAATTATGCCAGGCCAACATAGTGCGGCTATATCATACAAATTAATGAAAACTCTGGGAGACTCTAAAGTGATAGGACCTTTGTTGATTGGGTTAGGGCTACCAATAGAAATCGCACCCTTAAGAAGCTCAACATCAGAAATTTTAAATTTAGCTTCTGTTGCTGCTTATTCAGCAGACATAATAGATTATAAAAAATAAATTAATTTTTTTGAATTCTCAAGTCATCTACAAGCATTATGCTTGCTACAATATCTTCAACATCTAAAATTTCTTTGGCCTCTGTTAAAACTAAATTTTTTTCATCAGCTGTGATTGAAATCCCATAAATATAAATCTTTTTTTTATATGTATCGATTTGATAATTAGTTGCTTTTATATTTTTGTTTAAAATTAACGCTGCTCGTAATTGTGAGGTAATCAAAATATCTTTGGCTGACTGTTGAAAATTAAATTGTTCTTTAATTTTGATATCATTTCTTACAGATCTTACACCATGTGTTTCCCACGCTAATTTTGTTAGTTTTAGTTTTTCTTCAGGATCCTCAACTTTACCTGTTAAAAAAATTCTGCCATCTAAAACTTTGGTCTTAACTGATAAAAAATAGTCTTTATCAACTAGTAAAATTCTAGTTGCAAGGTTTTTTTGCATTATTGAGTCATCAATTTGGGTACCAACAGATCTAGGATCAATAGCAATACTAACACCAGTCCCAAAAACTCCTGTGGAGGAAACACCAACACAAGCATTTAAAATTAATCCTAAAAAAAATAGTATTATAAGTTTAATTTTCATTTTTTAATTTAAGACAATAGTTATAAATTTCTTTTTTTGGAATTTTATTTTTTTGGTTTATAAATTTTGTAATTTCTTTGACGGTTAATTTATTAATCATTTCTTTAATCATAATTTTATCAGATTCGCTCAAAACCTGTGAATTTTTTTTAATAATATTTTGCTCAGATATAACAATTGTTAGTTCACCTTTTAAGTTATCTCTAAACGGTTCTAAATCATTTATTTCATATCGTATAAATTCTTCATAGAATTTTGACATTTCACGGCAAATCAAAATTTGTCTTCCTATAAATTTTTTTTTAATAAATGGTATAATTTTGTTAATTTTTTTTGGAGAAATGAAGAAAACTATTGAGCTATTCAACTTGGATAAAATTTCCAAATCTTCCAATAAATTTTTTATTTTTTCTGGAAAAAAACCATAAAAAAAAAATTTTTCTGAAAATCCACTTATTGATACAGCTGAAGATACAGCAGATGGTCCTGGTAAAGGTATTACTTCAATATTATTTTTAATACATTCTTTTGTAATAATTTTTCCTGGGTCTGAAATGCTTGGGGTGCCTGCATCAGAAACCAAAGAAATAATTGACCCACTTTTTAATATTTCAATAATTTTTGATAAATTTTTTTTTTCATTAAATTTATGATTGGATATTAGTTTTGATTTAATCTTGTACTTATCAAATAATTTCTTAGATATTCTAGTATCTTCACATAATATATATTCAGATTGCTGCAGAATTTCTATTGCTCTCAAAGTAATATCTTTTAAATTTCCTATTGGAGTTGATACCAAATATAAGCCTTTTCTTATTTCTTTCTTGTCAGAATTTAAATTTACAATCATATTTAGAATTAAGATAATATAATATCATTAAAATGTTTAAAATTTTTATAATTATAATTTTTTTTTCACTATTTGGTTATTCAATTGGGCACTCCAATAGTGAAAAAATTAAAATTGGGCTTCTCGTNCCCTTATCCGGTGAGCATAAAAAATTAGGTCAACAAATAATTAAGTCTATTAGAATGGCTCTAATTGACATAGGTACTGATAAAATTGAAATCTACCCAAAAGATACAAATGCTAACCCAAATAAAACTTTTCAGTCAGCAGTTGAATTAAAAAATATTGGAGCAAAAATTATTGTTGGTCCTGTTTTTTTTAAAAGTTTAGTATATTTAGATGAAATTGATGATGTTATTTTTTTATCATTAACCAACAAAACTATAGATCTTCCAAAAAATATAATTAGCACTGGAGTTAATTCATTATCACAAATTAATGCTATTAAAAAATTTATTGAAATAAATAAAATTGAAAAAACTATCATTTTAACGCCCGATGCAGATTATCAAGATGAAATTAAAGAAATGATAAAAAAATCTAAAATAAAAATTTCAAAACATTATTCATATAATACTGAACCAACTAAATTAACTGAACAAATAGAAAAAATAACAAATTATAAAATAAGAAAACAAAATTTAGCTGATGAAATTTATAGAGTAGAACAATCAGATCTTCCTGATAAAGAAAAACAAATAGAAAAATTAAAAAAAAGATATACAATTGGAAAAGTAAATTTTGACTCGGTTATTATTTCTGATTTTGAGGAAAGTCTAAAAAGCGTTATCACTTCACTTTTGTATGCAGATGTTTCACCAAAAAATAAATACTTTATCACCTTTAATCAATGGTTTGATGAAAGTTTATTAAATGAAAAAACCACACAACCTATTTATTACCCTTCAATTAATAGAGAAAATCTAGAAAATTTTACAAGAAAATTTATTAAACAATACAATGAAGAACCAAATCATATTGGTTTATTAAGTTATGATCTAATTGGATTAATATATTATTTGTCACTACAATATGGACAGTTTGATTTAAATGAAGCCTTCAAGAAAGAAAATGCTTTTAAAGGTAAGATAGGTGTTTTTGAAATTCAAAATAATAAAATTAATCATAGACTAAACTTTTATCAAGTTGATGATGGAAAAATTAAAAAAATTTTCTAATTTTTTTATAAGCTTTAAATCGGTGGTCAATTTTGCATTTCTCTGATGGCCTCATTTCACCAAATGTTTTAACTTTTTTTGATGGAATGAATATTGGATCATAACCAAAACCATTATTTCCCCTGGGTTCATTTGATATATGCCCCTCTACTTTTCCAATCACACAAATTAATTTTTTATTTAGATAGCTTAAAGATAAAGCGCATATAAATCTGGCTTTTATAATTTTGTTTTTCCAGTTTTTATCTTTTTTATTTAATTCTCTGTAAACTTTTTTTATAGCTTTATTAAAATCAGAATTTTTTCCACCCCATCTTGCAGAAAATATACCCGGCCTTTTATTTAATAAATCAATTTCTAAACCTGAATCATCTGCCAAACATACTAATTTTGTTTTTTTTGAAAAATATTTAGATTTAATTATTGAATTTTGTGCAAAAGTTTTCCCATTTTCTGCTGGACTATTAAGTTTAAATTTTGAAGTTGAAAAAACTTTAATATTTTTGGGAAGTAAATCTCTGATTTCCTTAAGTTTTCCCTTATTATTTGTTCCTATTAATATTTTTTTTATTTTTTTATTTTGCATCTAGAAATTTCAGATTTTCTTACCATATATGACGATATGGAAAAAGAGCAAAACAAAAATTCTACAAAATCATCAACTGACGAAAAGGACAGTAAAGAGGCAGTGTCAGAAACAGGTGCTGATAATTCTGTAAATGATTTAGAGAACAAAGAACAATCAATTGAAAAAAGTCCTGAAGAAAAAATTTTAGAATTAGAAGACAAATTAACAAGAACGTTTGCTGAAATGGAAAATCAAAGAAGAAGATTTGAGAGAGAAAAAGAGGAAGCTTATGAATATGGTGGATTCTCTTTTGCAAAAGAAGCTTTAAATTTAATAGACAATCTTGAAAGATCTAAACAAATATTACAAAATGATGAAACTTTGAAAGACTCAAATGCTCTTAAAAAATTACTTGAACATATAGATATAATAAACAAAGATTTAATCTCTATATTTTCAAAAAATAACATAAAACCAATTGAATGTTTAAATAAAAAACTCGATCCTAATCTTCATCAAGCAATGATGGAAATAGAAGATGATGAAAAAGAACCAGGCACTATAATTCAAGAAATACAAAAAGGTTTTACAATTAAAGAAAGATTATTGAGACCCTCACTAGTTGGGGTTTCTAAAAAAAAGGAAAATAAAGAGAAAAAACATGAGGAAAACGCTGAAAATTAAGCACATAAAAAATGATTACACGAACTTGTAGAATACAATTTAAACCCTATATGAAGAAAGAGATATATTAGTATGAGTAAAATAATTGGAATAGATTTAGGAACAACAAATTCTTGTGTGGCTATTATGGAAGGTAGTCAGGCTAAAGTTCTAGAAAATGCTGAAGGTGCAAGAACGACTCCTTCGGTAGTTGCTTTTACTGAAGAAAAAGAAAAATTAATTGGCCAACCAGCAAAAAGACAGGCTGTAACTAATCCAGAAAATACTATTTTTGCAGTTAAAAGACTTATTGGAAGAAATTTTGAAGATCCAACTGTGAAAAAAGATATTGAAGCTGCTCCTTTTAAAATTGTTAATTCTGAAAAAGGTGATGCTTGGATTGAAGCAAGAAATGAAAAATATTCACCGTCACAAATTTCAGCTTTCATACTTCAAAAAATGAAGGAAACTGCAGAAAAATATTTAGGTCAATCAGTAACTAAAGCTGTAATAACTGTACCTGCTTATTTTAATGATGCACAAAGACAGGCTACTAAAGATGCGGGTAAAATTGCAGGTTTAGAAGTATTAAGAATTATAAATGAACCAACAGCAGCTTCTTTAGCATATGGTTTAGATAAGAAACAAAATAAAAAAATTGCTGTTTATGATTTAGGCGGCGGAACTTTTGATGTCTCTATTCTTGAATTAGGTGACGGTGTTTTTGAAGTTAAGTCTACTAATGGTGATACCTTTTTAGGAGGAGAAGATTTTGATAATGCAATTGTTGAATACCTAATAAATGAATTTAAAAAAGATAGCGGTATAGATTTAAAATCAGATAAATTAGCATTACAAAGATTAAAAGAAGCTTCTGAAAAAGCAAAAATTGAATTATCAGCTGCAGAACAAACTGATATCAATTTACCATTCATAACTGCGGATAAAACTGGTCCTAAACATATTAATTTAAAAATGACTAGAGCAAAGCTTGAAGCTCTTGTTGAAGACTTAATCTCTAGAACAATACCACCTTGCAAGACTGCATTAAAAGATGCGGGGATTTCGGCAAGTGATATTGATGAGATTGTAATGGTTGGCGGGATGACAAGAATGCCTAAAGTTATTAATGAAGTAAAAAATTTTTTTGGCAAAGAACCAAATAAAAGTGTTAATCCTGACGAGGTAGTTGCCATGGGTGCAGCTATTCAAGCAGGGGTATTACAAGGAGACGTAAAAGATGTTCTTTTGTTAGATGTTACTCCTTTATCTTTAGGAATTGAAACACTTGGTGGTGTTTCTACAAAACTCATCGAAAAAAATACAACTATTCCAACAAAAAAAAGTCAGGTATTTTCTACAGCAGAGGATAGTCAGCCTGCAGTTTCTATTAGGGTACTTCAAGGTGAAAGAGAAATGGCTACAGATAATAAACTATTAGGAAATTTTGAGTTAGTTGGTATTGCTCCAGCACCTAGAGGTGTTCCACAAATTGAGGTAACATTCGATATAGATGCAAACGGAATCGTTAATGTTTCTGCTAAAGACAAAGGGACTGGCAAAGAACAAAAGATTCAAATTCAAGCATCGGGTGGTTTAAGTGATGAAGAAATTGAAAAAATGGTTAAAGAGGCGGAAGCTAATAAAGAGGCAGACAAAAAGAAAAGGGAATCTGTAGATGTAAGAAATCAAGCAGATACTTTAATACATTCTACGGAAAAAAATCTTAAGGAACATGGCTCTAAAATTTCTGATGCTGAAAAAAAAGCAATTGAAGATAGTGCAAGTGCTCTTAAAGAGACCTTAAAAAGTGAAGATATTGAGGACATTAAGAAAAAAACCGAAGCATTAGTTCAAGCTTCGATGAAACTTGGAGAGGCTATATATAAATCACAACAAAGTACCAAACCAGACTCTGGAAAAGATGATGGTAAAGATGAAAAGGAAAAAAAAGACGATAATGTTGTTGATGCGGATTTTGAAGAAGTAAAAGACGAAGATAAAGAAAAAAGCGCTTAAGTGACATCTATTTGTCCAGGTTAATTACATGGCTAAAAGGGATTATTATGATGTCTTGGGTGTTAACAAAAGTGCTAGTCCAGAAGAACTTAAATCAGCTTACAGAAAATTAGCAGTTAAATACCACCCAGATAAAAACCCAGGGGATAAGGGTGCAGAAGATAAATTTAAAGAAGCAAGTGAAGCCTACGGCATTCTTTCTGATAAATCAAAAAAAGAAAATTACGATAATTTCGGCCATGCGGCTTTTGAAAATGGTGGCGGTGGACAAGGTGGTTTTGGTGGTTTTGGTGGATTTAGTGGTGCAGATTTTTCAGATATTTTTGAAGATTTTTTTGGAGATTTTGGTGGCAGCAGAAGAAGTTCGAGAGGAAGAAGCTCCAACAACAGAGGATCTGATTTAAGATATGATTTATCGATAACTTTAGAGGAAGCTTATTTAGGTAAAAAACAAAATATACAATTTTCAACTTCTGAAAAATGTAACACATGTAAAGGAAATGGATCAAAACCAGGCTCAAACCCTGATAGATGTACTTATTGTGGTGGTAATGGAAGAGTACGTTCTAATCAAGGTTTTTTTACTGTTCAACAAACATGTCCTCAATGTGCAGGTAGCGGGGAAGAAATAACAAACCCTTGTAAAGATTGTAAAGGACAAGGTAATAAACAAACTTCTAAAAAAATATCTGTCACTATTCCAAAAGGTGTAGATGATGGAACAAGAATCAGACTTGCTGGTAAGGGCGAGGCTGGTAGCAGAGGTGGGGCTACTGGAGATTTATACTTATTTATAAATGTAAAATCACATGAACTTTTTAAAAGATCTGATGTTAATTTATTTTTTGAATTTCCAATTTCAATTGCAGATGCAGCTCTCGGTACAACAATAGAGATACCAACTATAGATGGAAAGAAAGCAAAAATTAAAATACCTGAAGGTACTCAAGATGGTAAACAATTTAGATTAAAGGGTAAAGGTATGCCTTTTATGCGAAGGGGCGATTATGGAGATTTATATATTCAAGTTAAAACAGAGACACCTGTTTATTTGAATAAGGAACAAAAAGATTTATTGGAAAGATTTAGAAAAATAGAAAATGATAAATCTAATCCAAGCATAAAAAAATTTTTTGAAAAAGCTAAAAGTTTTTGGAATAGTTAGAAAATGGGATTAGAGGAAATAATCCCATCAGTTTTTTTAATATTTATATTAATTTTGATCTTACCAGGATTCTTAAAATCAAATTCAAAGATAAAACAATTAACTATAAATTTACTTATTTGGTCTATAATTGTTATCTTTGTTATGATAGTTTCTTACTTAATCTATAAATGAAAAAAATAAATTTAGCAGTAACTGGATGTATGGGGCGAATGGGAAAACAGATTATTAAATCTGTTAAGTTAGATAAAAGCTTTAAATTGGTTACCCTTACAGAAAATAAATTAATTAAAAAGAAAATTAATGGTATCAAAATCAATCAGAATACTGAACAAGCTTTTAAAAATGTTAATTTAATAATAGATTTTACAATTCCAAAATGTACCTTTGAAATTTTAAAAATAGCATCCAAATTAAAAAAAAGGGTAGTTATAGGGACAACAGGTTTTTCTAAAAAAGAAGAAGAATTAATTAAAAAATTTTCTAAAAAAATACCAATTCTGAAAGCTGGTAATATGAGCCTTGGTATTAACCTTTTAATGTATTTAACAGAGATTGCCTCTAGTTCTCTAGGAAATAAATTTTTGAGTAAAATTTTTGAAGTTCACCACAAACATAAAAAGGATTATCCGTCTGGAACTGCTTTAATGTTAGGTAAAGGGGTTGCTATAGGAAAAAATAAAAATTTTTATAGTTTAATGGGAAAAAAATATCTTAATAAAAAGTCTTTTCCTTACAGTAATAAAATAAATTTTAATTCTTTAAGAAAAGCAGAAATTATTGGTGAACATGAAGTTAAATTTTCAAGTGGTAAAGAAGTTATTACTTTAAATCATGAAGCTTTTGATAGAACTTTGTATTCAGAGGGAGCATTGTCAGCAGCAAAATGGTTGATGGCTAAAAAACCTGGTCTTTATTCTATGAGAGATCTGATGAATTTTAAATAATGAATGAAATTCAAAGGGCTCGAATTGTTTTAAGAATATTAAATAAAAAATACCCCAAAATCTCGGTACCATTAAAAAGCAGAAATGTTTTTACTTTATTAATTTCAGTTTTACTTTCTGCTCAATGTACTGACGTAAATGTAAATAATGTCACAAAAAATATTTATCCAAAATATTATAAACCACAACATTTTCGAAAATTGGGAAGAAAAAAAATTGAAAAATTAATTAAAAAAATTGGTATTTTTAGAGTTAAAGCCAAAAGTATTTATAATCTCTCAAAAATATTAATTGATAAGCATAATAGTAAAGTGCCGAAAACTTTTGAAGAATTAGAAAAACTACCTGGTGTTGGACACAAAACAGCAAGTGTTGTTATGTCTCAAGGATTTGGTTATCCTGCATTTCCAGTTGATACTCATATACATAGATTGGCTCAAAGATGGGGTTTGACCAATGGAAAAAATGTAACTCAAACAGAGATTGATTTGAAAAAACTCTTTCCAAAAAAATCGTGGAACAATCTACACCTACAAATTATTTATTATGGAAGAGAATATTGTAAAGCAAGAGATTGCTATGGATTAACTTGTAAAATATGCACTTCTTGTTATCCTAACAGAAAAAAACCAATTAAAACCAAAAAAGCATAGATGAAAATTATTGGAATAGGTAACGCTATAGTAGATGTACTTTGTAAAGTATCAGATGAATTTTTAATTAAACACTCTTTAACTAAAAGCACAATGAAACTGATAGATGAACATGAGTTTAAAAAATTATTATCATATTTAAAAGTGGAAGAGACTATCTCAGGTGGGTCAGTTGCGAATTCTATAGTTGGACTTTCTCAACTTGGAAATGATGTTGGATTTATTGGTAAAGTAAACGATGACAATCTGGGTCAAAAATATGAAGATGGTTTAGTAAAAGAAAAGGTAAAATATCTTTACCAAAAAAAGGTAGAATCTTTACCAACTGGTACATGTCTAATTTTAATAACACCAGACTCGGAAAGAACAATGTGTACTTTTTTAGGAACAGCGGGAAAAATCAATGAAAATGACATCAACCAAAATGATATTAGTAAAAGTAGTATTACTTTTCTTGAAGGTTATTTGTGGGATGAGGGAGAACCAAAAAAAGCTTTTGATAAAGCCATTAATCTCTCAAAAAAAGTAGCAATGTCACTATCAGACTTATTTTGTGTTGAAAGACATAAAGAAAGTTTTCTTAATCTTGCAAAAAATAATTTGGACATCATTTTTGCTAATGAACAAGAGATATTATCTTTAATAAACAAAAAATCTTTTAATGAGGCAATTTCTTTTTGTAAGCAGATAAAAAAAAATATTGTTATAACAAGAGGTGAAAAAGGTGCTATTGCGATAAAAGATGGAAAATTGTTTGAGTGCACTGCTAAAAAAGGATTAAAAATTATCGATTTAACAGGCGCGGGAGATTTATTTGCTGCAGGATATTTACATGGGGTAATTAACAATTTATCTACCGAAGAGTCCTTACAAAGAGGTACTGATTTATCGTCTAAAATTATTCAAAAAATTGGTGCCAGAATTTAAGTTCTTTTTTTTCTTTTATAACTCCCTTTTCCTTTTTTAGGTTTTACAATTCTAGGTTTAAATTTTTTAGAAAAAAGTGCTTTGGCAAATTTATTTTTTTTAATTAATTTTGTAACCATCTTTTGTGCTTATAATAAAATTATCATCATTAAATTTTTCTTTTATTTTTTTTCTTAATCTATGAATATGTGTTTCTACAGTGTGAGTTTCGAGGTCAGATTGATAATCCCAGACTTCTTTTTGTAATTTATCAATACTTATAGGTCCNACATTTTTTGATAGATANATAATAGTATCAATTTCTTTTTCAGTNAGTTTTAAACTTTTTTTTTCAGAAATNATNTCTCTNGAATTTANATTAATTTTATAAGANCTAATATNAATACTGGANTGTTCAGTAAATTTTTNTTTAAGAAATTCAATATTAATTTTTTCTAAAAGTTCAAAAAATTTTATNGGNAATTCATNAAATTTAATTAAATTNTCAATTTTAATATTTTTTTGNACGGTTAAAATTAAATAATTATCAAAATCATNAAAATTTGTAGTATTGAGTTGATTTTTTGGGATTTCAATAATTCTAAAATTCAACGAGTCTTTTAATTCTTCAAATATTTTGAAAAGAACATTTGAATCATAAATGAGTAAATTTTGATTATTCATATATAAATACAATATGATAATTTTTTTAAAAAACAAACATACTCTTTGTGTTGATGAGTTTTTCTTTAAATGCTGTATTGGAAAGAATGGTTTGAGTAAATTAAAACTTGAGGGAGACAAAAAAACTCCTAAAGGAACTTTTAAATTAGGGCCCTTATATTACAGAAGAGATAGGATTAAAAAAGTAGAAACTGATTTAAAAACTATAAAGATAAATAAATTTATGGGTTGGTGTGATGACACAAAAAGTAAAAAATATTACAATAAATTGATAAAGATAAATAAAAAAATTAATCATGAAAATCTTTTTAGAAAAGATCATAAATACGATCTGTTAATACCAATTAAATATAATTTTAAAAAAAGAGTTCTTGGAAAAGGTAGTTGCATTTTTTTACATCTAACAAAAGACTACGAACCTACCGCTGGATGCATCGCTTTAAAAAAAAAAGATTTTTTGATTATGTTAAAAATAATTAATCATAAAACTAAAATTAAAATTAGTTAATCTCTTTTACCAAATATTTCAGAACCTATTCTTAAATAAGTTGCGTGTTGTTCTATTGCTTCTACATAATCAGATGACATGCCCATACTCAATTCAGATAAGTTCAAGTTGTCATTTAAGATTTTTAATTCTTTAAAAAAAGAAACAGGGTCAAGACCAACTGGTGGGATACACATTAAGCCAATTATATTTAAACCAATATCTTTACAATATGAAAAAAGGCTATCAAGTTCACTTTTTGCAATGCCTGATTTTTGTTTTTCATTTCCTAAATTAACCTGAATAAAAATTTTAATATTTTTTTTTTGCTTAATTTGTTCATCAGAAATTTTTTTGGCAAGTTTTATGCTATCAACTGAATGAATAAAATCAAAAATTTTAACTGCGAATTTCACTTTGTTAGTTTGAAGCCCACCCAATAAATGTAATCTTATATTTGGTTTTTGTAATTTTATATCGCTCCATTTATCTAGTGCCTCTTGAACTTTATTTTCCCCAAAATCTTTATGTCCTTCTTCTATTAGGGGTAAAATTTTATCTATTTTAAAAGTTTTAGAAACTGCAATAATTATTGGCCGTTTCTTTAAATTTAAATCTTTTTCTTTAGATTTTACAATCTCTTCAATATGTTTTAATTTTTCGACACTGTTATGCATAAATTTAATTTACAAAAATATTACTTCATAAGCGAATACGATACAAATTTAATTAGCGAACAAGATAAGAAGACAAATATAATTTACCGAAATTATGCTCAAAAGATTGACCTTCAAAAAATTTTGAAATTAAAAAAATTCTGCAAAAAAAAAGGTTATAAATTGTTCCTATCTAATAATGTTAAGCTTGCGATGAATTTAGNTCTTAATGGAGTTTATTTACCGTCATTTAACAANAGCTATCATCATCTTTTTTATAATTTTAAAAAAGGGTTTGAAATTATTGGTTCAGCTCATTCATTTAAAGAGATCAAAATTAAAGAAATGCAGGGAGCAAATGTAATTTTTTTATCATCTTTGTTTAAAGATAATAAAAATTATCTAGGACTTAATAAATTTAAATTGTTGTCTAAATTTACCAAGAAAAAAATTATTGCTCTTGGTGGTATGAATAATCAAAACATTAAAAAACTAAATCTTACAAATGTCGCTGGTTATTCTGGAATATCTATTTTCAAAAAAAAAGGCCCCTATAAATAGGGGCCCTCTTAATATTTTAAGTTCTAATTAAATTAGAATGCAAATGATAAAGCGATTTCGTAAGCGTCTTTATCAGCTGTAGCAACACCACCAACGTTATCGTTTTCGTTCATGTGTCCTGCTATAGTCATACCACCAGAAGTGTAAGAGATTGAGAAACCTGAATCTTTTTGTTCTTGTGATGTAGCTGAACCTGAAGAAATATCATCATCATAATCTCTTTGACCATAAGCGATTGTTAAATCATCACTTACTGCGTAAGAAATACCAAATGATTCTGATTCGTCAGTTGTAGCAGCTGTATGACCATCTGCTTCATGCTCTTGGTAAGCAACAGTTAAACCACCAGTTACATACTTAACCCACACTGTAGAGTGATCGATTTCAGTTGTAGCTGAATCAGCTAAAGTACCAGTACCATAAGCAACAGTTAATCCATCAACCATTTCAGGTGAGTATTGAATTCCCCAGTCGTTATAAGCACTTACGTCTGTACCATTTCCTGTTGCAGTATCTGCAGCAGATCTTTGGTAAGCAGCTTTAAGTACTAATCCACTGAAAGAAGGAGATGTGTAAGCAAGTAAGTTATTACCTGATCTACCATCGATTCTTACATCAGCACCTGATGTACCATCCCAAACTTCTTCGTAAGCGTTTGGAGTAATATCATCCCAAGCACCCATAACTGAAACACCACCGTGTCCAGAGAAAGTAACAGTACCTATAGAGTCATTTCCAAAAGAAAAACTTCTATTGTCCATACCATTAGATGATGTAGATGTTCCTGGGTTATCGTTATCAAGCTCCATAGAAGCTGATACAGTCATACCACCGTCAGTTTCACCTGAAGCAGAGAAAACAACACTATCAAACTGGTAAAAACCACCTTTAGAGTTACTTTCATCATAGTTATACATTGCACCACCAGCTGAACCTGAAACACTCATTTCAATAGCGTTAGCAGCTGTTAATGCTAGTGAACCAGCTAATGCTGATACACCGATTTTAGTTAGTTTGTTCATATTAAAAACTCCTTTTGTTTATTAGTTTAATATTAAACAGTGCTTAAATATCAAAAACATGTAAAATTATGTTTAATTAATACTATTTCTATGAAGAAAAATTCTGACTGTTGTATTATTACAACACTATTTATACCTTATTTTACTGTATTTTTTGAAATATTTGAATATGTTAAAAATAGTTATACATTGCACCACCAGCTGAACCTGAAACACTCATTTCAATAGCGTTAGCAGCTGTTAATGCTAGTGAACCAGCTAAAGCTGATACACCGATTTTAGTTAGTTTGTTCATATTAAAAACTCCTTTTGTTAATTAGTTTAATATTAAACAGTGCTTAGATAGCAAATACTCCTAAATTTTTGTTTATTTTATATTGTTTAGCTCAAGAATTATTCTTACTGTTGTATTATTACAACACTATTTATACCTTATTTTACTGTATTTTTTGTAATATTTGAATATGTTAAAAAAAATTCACAATTTCAGTTAAATATTATGAATAAATTCAAAGTAGCAAGTTTTCTAATCATTTGCGTGATTTTATTGCAATCATGCAAAGGTATGAAGCCTGGTGATGCAAAAAAAAGTCCTCCCGATCCAAGAGAGAGAGTTAAAAGAAATTTAGAGGAAGGAAAGGGTTTTAGATTAAATGACGTTGTAAGTAAAAGGGGACGTGGGGGTGATTTTGAATTCGCTAGCTCAAATGTTTTATGGAGAGCTTCTCTTGATATAATTGATTTTATGCCTTTAACTTCGGCAAACTACAGTGGAGGTATTGTTATTACTGATTGGTATTCAAACGATAATAA
>JGI20155J14468_10000855_pt1 | contig 24291 bp, 20 predicted proteins | sample COG_05_FD_14468 | JGI IMG/M metagenome (IMG submission 14468) | reverse complement strand
AACAAACATATTTTTGTACATGCCGGATTGGTGCTTCAACTGAAAACTGCCGCGCAGCTGCAATCGGTGATCGCCCATGAGGCGGCGCATATCACCAATGGACATATTTCGCGACGTCTCGCCAATGTTCAGCGGGCCAATAGGGCCATTTCCTTTGGCGTATTGGTTGCCGCCGCCGCAGTCTTAGCTGGCCATACAGATGCAGGTCTCGGACTGGCCCTTGGCGCCCCTGGATCGATAAATCGTGTCTTGCTTGCCCATACCCGCATTGAAGAATCCGCGGCAGATCAGTCGGCATTGCGCTTCATGAATGCGGCCAAGGTTGACCCCGCCGCCATGGTCGAAGTCTTCGAGCTCTTCATCGGTCAGTCTAATCTGAGCGAGGAGCATCAAGATCCCTATACGCGCAGCCATCCCCTCAACCGCGACCGCATTCGCACCATCAACGCCTATGCCGCAAACGCGCCCTCACATAGGCCAGATGCCAAACAGGCCTATTGGTTTTCACGCATTCAGGGCAAGTTATCAGGATTTCTGCGGGCGCCCCAATGGACCTTGCGACGCGCGACGGGCAGTTCAGACGTTGATTTGATGCGCAGAGCTATCGCCGAGCACCGCAGTGGCCGCAGAGGCACTGCTAAAAAGAATATGGCCCAGCTGGTCGAGGCCCATCCCAACGATGCATATTACCGGGAGCTACAGGGGCAAATCCTATTGGAAAGCCGCGAATTTTCGGCTGCAACAAAAGCCTATGCCAGAGCCGCCCAGCTGGCGCCCAACAATGCGCTTATCTTGGGGGGATATGGTCGATCGCTCCTGGCGCAAAACACCAAAAATTCAAACGCGCAAGCTCTGAAAATTTTGCAAAAGGCCCGCAACCTCGACAATCGAGACGCGCGAATTTTACGCGATATCGGCACAGCCTTTGCCCGCAGTGGTCAGCAAGGACAGGCTGTTCTGGCCATTGCAGAGCGCTACGCACTGCAAGGAAATATGGAAAATGCCGCCATACAGGCCAAACGGGCCGAAGACCTCCTGCCGCGCGGCTCGGCGGCATGGCAAAGGGCGCAGGATATTTTGGACGCGGCGAAAACGCCTTAGTTGGCTGCATTCTCCACCGCAGCCGCTTCCAGGTCGAGCTGTGCCGCGCGGGTTTCCACTTGGCTGACAATATGCTCCACCATCTCGTCATTTGACAATTTATGGCTTTGCTGCCCCGCCAAATAGACCATACCCGCGCCATTCCCACCACCGGTGAAGCCCACATCGGTCATTAAGGCCTCACCCGGACCATTGACCACGCAGCCGATGATCGAAAGCGACATGGGCGTTTTGATATGCTCAAGCCGGCGCTCCAAAGCCTCAACGGTTTTGATCACGTCAAAGCCCTGCCGCGCGCAGCTTGGGCAGGAAATGATATTCACCCCGCGATGACGCAGGCCCAGTGATTTGAGGATATCATAGCCAACCTTCACCTCTTCCACAGGATCGGCCGAGAGGCTGACGCGGATTGTATCGCCAATGCCCATCCAGAGCAGATTTCCCAAACCAATGGCGGATTTGATCGTGCCGGACATCAGGCCACCAGCTTCAGTGATCCCAAGGTGAATCGGCGCATCAGTGGCCTCCGCCAAGGCTTGATAGGCCGCGGCGGCCATGAAGACATCACTGGCCTTGACGCTTATTTTAAAGTCATGGAAGTCATTGTCTTGCAGAATTTTAATATGCTCAAGCCCGCTTTCCACCATCGCATCCGGGCAAGGCTCACCGTATTTATCGAGCAAATGTTTCTCAAGCGAGCCGGCATTCACGCCGATCCGCATCGAACAGCCATAATCGCGGGCCGCTTTGATCACCTCGCGCACGCGCTCTTGGCTGCCAATATTGCCCGGGTTGATCCGCAGGCAGGCCGCGCCAGCCTCCGCGGCCTCTATGCCGCGCTTATAGTGAAAATGGATGTCTGCCACGATCGGGACCGGGCTTTCACGCACAATCTCTTTGAGCGCCTTGGAGGAGGCCTCGTCGGGCACAGAGACCCGGACAATATCCGCGCCGGCATCCGCACAGGCCTGAATCTGTGAAACGGTTGCAGCTACATCCGTGGTCAACGTATTGGTCATTGTCTGGACCGTAATGGGCGCGTCCCCACCCACCGGAACCGAGCCAACCATGATCTGCCGACTTTTGCGGCGGTAAATGTTACGCCACGGGCGAATATGATTGAGAGACATGCGACACTTTCACGAGTTAAGGTTGTTGCCTTATGACTAGGGTTTGACGCGGTCAGTTTCAAGCTCAAGCAGTAAACTATAAAGCGGCGACTGATCCTGCGGCGCGTAACGCTCATAGCTTTGCGTCAGTTTCTCCGCTGAGAGTTCAATATTTTTAGCCACACGCCCGCTGCCCCCGGCCGGACCATAGAGCGCGCCATTCACCAAAAAGAACAACGCGCTTGCATTGCCCGCCCGCTCGATCACCGCCGGGGGATCGTTGAGCGGCACCTCATAGGGCGTATGCGCATCCATGATACGCTCGAAAATGATCGACCCATCGGCATCTTTGACCCTTAGCCAAACACCTTGAGACGAGACAAGCTGCACCGGCGCGGGAAAACTCTCGACCAGCTGTAGTGCCGCTTCAGCTTCCAGCTCTGGCGCGGGGCTGACGATATCGGCCAGAATATCTTCAATGCTCTCATCCACAAAAGCCGTGACCATGGGCGGCTCTTGCGCCGCAAACGCGCCGCGTTGGTCTGGATCAATATTGGCGATCGGTCCATCCCGCGGCACCACAACGGGGACGTCTAAGGCCTGCGGTTGGTAGATACGGCTATAAATATCGTCGCTTTGCGCGTTTTGAACGGAAGACCCAAGAGAGGCCGCCTCGCGTGGCCGCAGAGGATCCAGATCAGAGGCCACCAATGGGGCCTGTTCAACCGGGACCATTTGCACACGTTGGATTTTTTGCACCACCGAATAGGCCCCATAGCCCAGCCCGCCGAGCAAAAGCATCAGCACCACCGAAGACACAAAAGCCCGCACATCGACCCGGTTAAAAAAACTTTCGTTCGGCGGCAAAAATGGCGTGGTGCTGGCGATGACACCGGCGGGCCGGCGGGTAATGGACGCGGCCAAGCGCTCCTCGCGGCTCAGCCGCGTGGGCAGCGCACGCTCCGACATGCCATGGATAGATTCAAATCCGCTTTCTTTACAGAACATTTCAAAGGCGGCGTCCGGATCCATACCAAGATATTTCGCATAGGAACGCACATAGCCGGCAATAAATCCCGGCGTATCAAACACGGAAGGGTCGCAATCTTCCACTCCGGCGATATATGTGGCCTTGATTCTAAGGTCATGTTGCACGTCCATGAGAGACTTGCCGCGCGTCGCACGCTCCCCGCGCATCACATCCCCAAGAGTCACCTCAAAATCGTCAAAGCCTTTCAGCTTTAACGGTTTTTTAATGTTCTTTAGGCGTGTTGACTTACGGCCAATCATGGAGCTGCCCTGCACATTTTACCCCCGGGCGCCCCCAATGGCCTCCGGACGGATAAAACATTAATATCATATCGGCGAAAAAAATATAGAGCTTCTGCCTATAATTTGGTTCAATAAGCGAGGTTTAGCCACCTTTTTCCTTCAGAAATATACATTTTCAGCATGTAACAGCTTTGATATCACCCTAAACCATTCCGAAATGCCCCGTATTTTTGTTTGACTAACCGCGCCAATACCCAACCAATAGGCGGGAGATTCGATTTATTAAACTGTTTGGAGGCCCCATGTCCGCAGCTATGCTCGACCCCGTTTTGGCTCACATCGACGCGCACATCGACCAGACAACTGAGCATCTTTTCAGCTTGCTTCGCATTCCAAGCATCTCAACGGACCCGGCCTATGGTCAAGACTGTGACAAAGCCGCGGATTGGTTGGTCGAGGATCTTAAATCCATTGGCTTTGACGCCAGCAAGCGCGCCACACCGGGTCACCCTATGGTCATTGCCCATGCCGGCTCGGAAGGGCCGCATGTTTTATTTTATGGCCATTACGACGTACAGCCCGTGGATCCGCTTGACCTATGGGATCGGTCTCCTTTTGAACCGACTTTGGAACAGGGCGATCTCGGGCCGGTGATCCGTGCCCGCGGCGCGTCAGATGATAAGGGCCAGCTGATGACCTTCATCGAGGCCTGCCGCGCTTGGAAGGCGGTCCATGGTACCCTGCCCGGCAAAATCAGCCTCTTTTTTGAAGGTGAAGAAGAATCCGGCTCCCCCTCATTGGTGCCCTTCATGCGTGAGAATGCAAAAGAGTTAACCGCAGATGTTGCGATGATCTGTGACACCGGACTGTTTGGCGATGACACCCCTGGAATTGTCAGCCGCCTGAGGGGGCTTTTGGGCGAGGAGTTGACCATCACAGGCCCGTCCAAGGATCTGCACTCCGGCATGTACGGCGGACCGGCGATGAACCCGGCTCGGGTTTTGGCAAAAATTATCGCGGCTCTGCATGACGACCAAGGCCGCATCACTGTCCCCGGGTTTTACGACGGCGTGCCAGAGCTGCCGCCTGAGATTGCCGCGCAATGGGAGGGGCTTAACTTTGACCAAGACGGATTTTTGGGACAGGTGGATCTGTCCGATCTGGCCGGCGAGCAAGGGCGTAGCGCCCTGGAAATGATCTGGTCACGCCCCACCTGCGAGGTGAATGGTATCTGGAGCGGTTACACAGGTGCAGGATTTAAAACTGTTTTGCCAAGCCAGGCCCATGCGAAAATCTCTTTCCGCTTGGTTGGCCAGCAAGACCCCCATGTAATCCGCGAGAATTTCCGCGCTATGGTACGCGCCCTGCTGCCGGCCGATTGCAGCGCGGCGTTCAAATCCCATGGCGCCTCCGCCGGATCTGAAATGTCCATCGACAACCCGGCCTTTGACGCCGCACGCGCGGCGCTCTCTGACGAATGGCCCAATCCGGCCGCCTTTGTTGGATGCGGCGGGTCGATCCCCATCGCCGGGCATTTCAAGTCGATTCTCGGGATGGATGCGATGTTGATTGGCTTTGCCCGCGATAATGACGCGATTCACAGTCCGAATGAAAAATACGACCTGCGGAGCTTTCATAAAGGCATTCGCAGCTGGGCAAGGATCTTGCACAGGCTGTATGGGTAGCCACCACCACGCCTTTGGCCAGCGATATGATCTAGTTTCATGATCTTGAAATATTGGACGAAAATGGCGCGGTTGACGGGGCTCGAACCCGCGACCCCCGGCGTGACAGGCCGGTACTCTAACCAGCTGAGCTACAACCGCGCATCCGTCTTTACAATCTCACAGTGGCGCGGTTGACGGGGCTCGAACCCGCGACCCCCGGCGTGACAGGCCGGTACTCTAACCAACTGAGCTACAACCGCCAACTGTGTGTCTTGTAGGACTGAGGGTTCTCTAAGCAAGCCGCCCGGCAGCGTCAAGCGGCACGAAGAGCTTTTGGCCATTATTTTGCATTTCTTTCCCCCGCCGCCGTATTTGGCGAAATAGGCGCGCTCACCTCAATGCCGCGATCCCTACGGATCAAGGCTCAATCCGCCTCCAGATTTCAACTCCTCCATGCTCAAAAGCGCTGTCACGTTGAACACCCGCACCTCTGAGATAAGTGCTTGGTAAAATTTGTCATATGCCCGCGCATTTGGCACAATCACTTTCAAAATATAGTCAATCTCGCCTGCCAATCGATGCGCTTCGAGCACTTCTGGCCGGTTTTGCAACGCGGTCAGAAAACGATCTTGCCAATCGGCCTCATGTTCGGAGGTGCGGATCAACACAAAAAAGCAGGCTTCAAAGCCAAGCGCCTCGGCATCCAGCTCAACCGTGGTGCGTTTGATCACCCCCGCTTCGCGCAGTTTTTTGATTCTGTTCCAAACCGGCGTTTTGGATGCTCCAATTGTCTTGGCAATGTCATCCAAGGACCGGCTGGCATCCTTTTGCAGCTCAGATAAAATTTTACGATCCACCGTATCCAGACGAACAGTCATCCGATTTCCCCCTTCCAATGAGAACAAGCGCGCGCATCCCGCGCCGCTGCGAAGATTTCATCCTTATTACCGCAGGTATCTGGTCAAATACCAGAACAATTTTCTAATATTGCCGCACTGGAGGCAGAGTTATGAAATATTTTCCCGTTTTTCTGGATGTGGCACAAAGGCCGGTCGCCTTGGTGGGGGGCGGCGCTGCGGCGGTTGCCAAATTGCGACTTTTGCTCAAAACCGAAGCTGACATTACAGTTTATGACCCGGCTCCAGCGGCACAAATACGCGCTTGGGCACAAGCGGACCTGTTGAAAATTTCAAAAGCTCCCCTCACCCTTGACCAGGCACGCCAAGCGCAGCTGATCTATGCGGCCAGCGAAGATGACAGCTGCGATGCGCGGACCCAAAAGATCGCGCAATCCGCCGGAACATGGTTCAACTGGGTTGATAATTTAGAGCAGTCGCAATTTATCACCCCAGCGATTGTTGACCGTGACCCCGTAACCGTGGCCATTGGCACCGAAGGCACCGCTCCGGTGGTTGCACGAGCCATTAAACGCGACATTGAGGAGCGTTTGCCGCAAAACCTTGGCGCCTTGGCCAGCATTGGTCAAACCTTCCGATCATTGGCAGAGGCGCTGCCCTTTGGCCGTATCCGCCGCGATTTTTGGAGTCGCTTTTATTTTTCCAAAGGCCCCGCCGCCTATGACGCTGAAGGTGTTGCGGGCGCAAAGCGGGTTTTGCATGAATTGCTTGCGGAGTTTAAAAGCGCCAGTCCCAAGCAAGGCCATGTGGATTTTGTCGGTGCGGGCCCGGGTGACCCCGCCCTTCTGACCCACAAGGCCCGTGTTTTGCTGCATGAAGCCGATGTAATCCTTCATGATCGATTGGTGGATCGGCGCATCCTAGAGCTGGCGCGCCGTGAGGCCACCATGATTGAGGTCGGCAAAACGGGATTTGGCCAGGCCATGGCGCAGGAGATATTCATCACTTGATTGTCGAACATGTGGCGCGGGGGGCGCAGGTTCTGCGCCTAAAGTCGGGCGATCCTACGGTTTTTGGTCGGTTAGATGAGGAACTAGAGGCGATTGCCGCCCAGGACATCTCCTACAGCATTGTGCCGGGCATCACCGCGGCCTCAGCGGCCGCCGCTGCATTGGGGCGCAGCTTGACCCGACGCGGGCGCAACAGTCAACTTAGGGTGATCACAGGCCACGACATGGCCGGATACGCAGAGCACGATTGGCGCGACTTGGCCAAACCGGACGCGGTCGCGGCGATTTATATGGGCAAGACAGCCGCACGCTTCATCCAAGGGCGCTTGCTGATGCATGGCGCCGATCCTCTCACGCCTGTGAGCATCATTGAAAACTGCTCACGCCCCGACCAGGTCATACGGTCGGCCCCACTTAATGCGCTGACGGAGGCGCTGCACAACTTGGCCGGACCGGTGGTGCTGCTGTACGGGATTTCGCCCCGGACGGCTGCGGCCCATGTCTTTCAACCACAGGAGGCTGATCTATGCCTGTAACACCCATCTCAAAAGTCGTCACCGCCAATGATTTGAAGTCGGGAGAAGTCATTTACCTGCGCTTTCCACACAGCTGGACCCCAGACTTAACGAAGGCTTCCGTGATCACAGATCGTGATCTGGCCAAGGCAAGCCTGGTCTTTGCCCAAGGGCAAGCCAATGTCGTCGTCGGCGCCTATCTGAGCGATGTCATAAAAGACGCTGACGGCCCACAGGCCAGCCATTTTCGCGAAAAGTTCCGCAGCACAGGCCCGTCCAATTATCGCCACGGCAAACAGGAGATTTAGAATGTATCACTATTCAAATTTTGATCACAAATTCGTCGCCGAGCGCGTGGCGCAATTTCGCGCCCAGGTCGCCCGGCGTTTAGATGGCAGTCTCAGCGAAGACGAGTTCAAGCCCCTGCGCCTCATGAATGGGCTATACTTGCAGCTGCACGCTTATATGCTGCGGGTCGCCATTCCTATGGCACCCTCAACAGCCGCCAAATGCGCCAACTTGCGATGATCGCGGAGCGTTGGGACAAAGGCTATGGCCATTTCACCACGCGGCAAAATATTCAATTTAACTGGCCAAAACTCGAGGACGTGCCCGACATCTTGCAGGCTTTGGCGGACGTGGAGATGCATGCCATTCAAACCAGTGGCAACACCATCCGAAATGTCACAGCAGATCATTTCGCAGGGGCCGCGGCCGATGAGATTGCCGATCCGCGCCCCATAGCTGAGCTGATCCGCCAATGGTCAACCGATCATCCAGAGTTCCAATTTTTGCCTCGCAAATTCAAGATTGCTGTCACAGGCAGCCCCCATGACCGCGCCGTCACTCAGGCGCATGACATTGGTCTGCGCATGACCTTGCAAGATGGGCTGCGCGGGTTTGAAGTGATCGTCGGTGGAGGTTTGGGGCGCACGCCCATGATTGGCAAGACCCTGTCGCCCTTTGTCCCTTTGGAAGATATCTTGCCCTATTTGGAAGCCGTTGTCAGCACCTACAACCTGCTTGGTCGGCGCGATAATAAATATAAAGCGCGCATAAAGATCACCACCCATGAGCATGGAATAGACGATATCAAACAGAGGATTGAGGCGCAGTTTTCCAAGATCAACCCTTTGTTTACGGGGGAGGATATGCATATTTTAAAAGAGATTGAGCGGCATTTCGAACCCCCAAATTTCAAACCGGCAAACCCGCCAGTTGAGGCACTCAGCACCACGTCACACACCCCCGCGTTTCGCGCTTGGTTGGACACGAACATCACCCCTCATAAGGTGCCCGGCTATGCTATTGTCTCTGTGAGTTTGAAAAAACCCGGTACGACGCCGGGGGACGCCAGCGCGGCGCAAATGCGCGCTTTGGCGGACATCGCGCGCGATTTCGGCCATGATGAACTGCGCATTTCTCACGAGCAAAACGTGATATTGCCCCATGTGCATCGCGCGGATCTCCCCCAAGTCTATCACGCGCTGCGTCAGGCGGATTTGGCGACCGCCAATATTGGGTTGATCTCGGATATCATCGCCTGCCCCGGCATGGATTACTGCGCCTTGGCGACCGCGCGCTCCATTCCGGTGGCCCAGCAGATCGCAACCCGCTTTCACGCGCTAAAGCTGGAACATGACATTGGGCCGTTGAAACTCAAGATCTCAGGCTGCATCAATGCTTGCGGCCATCACCATATTGGGCACATCGGGATTTTGGGCCTCGAGAAAGCCGGTGTTGAAAGCTATCAAATCACTCTTGGCGGCGATGCGGGTGCTGACGCTGAAATTGGCACCCGTGCGGGCCCCGGTTTCGGCGCCGATGAGATAGTCCCGGCAATTGAGCGCTTGCTGCTGGGGTATCTGCAGCTGCGCATAGATCGGAGTGAAAGCTTTCTGGCAGCCTATCGCCGGCTCGGATTGGCGCCCTTCAAAGCCCTTCTGTACCCGCAAGCGAGAAAGGCCGCATGAGCCATGCCCTACCTCAATGACATGCCGCTAGAGGCCCGGCTCGCTATGCTCAACCGCCGCGATGCAGACAGGCAGCCCCAAGATATTTTAAAGCCTGCGCTTGCCCTTTTGGATCAAAGAATTGCTTTGGTCGGCTCTTTTGGCGCAGAGCCAGCGGTCTTGCTTCATATGGCGGCGCAAATTGCGTCCAAACCAACCCTTCGCGCGGGCCATTGGCCTGGGCAATCCAAAACCGAATAATGCATGAGGATCCCATGACTGTTATCGTGAATGACCATGGCTTTGCGCCCGAAGATACCGGCGCAATCGCGGCGGATTTACCATCAGACTTTGACCCGAAGGGAATCACGGCTGAGCTGCTAAAGCAACGCTCCATTCGCATCACCTTAGACAGCTTCGCCGATGGGCGCGGCTTTACCCTGGCGACAAGGTTGCGGCAAAACGGCTATCGCGGGCACCTCAGGCTCGCGGGCCATGTGCTGGCCGATCAATACACTATGGCGCGGCGTTCTGGGTTTGATGATGTCGAAATTCCGCAAGACTTGGCCGCGCGGCAGCCAGAATCCCAATGGCTGGCCCGCGCCGACTGGCGCGCCCATGATTACCAATCACGCCTGCGCCGCCCCAACGGGCGCATCGCAACATAATGTCGAAAAGCCGCAATTGAACTTCTGCCTTTGAAAGACTAGACCGAAAAGGATCCTAAATGACCGAGCAAAGCACCGTGACACTGACGACAGCAACACCCGTGACCCTGCCTGACGCCCAAACCGTCACAGAGGTTGAACATTACACCGACAGCCTGTTTCGCTTCCGCGTCACCCGGCCCGCCTCATTGCGGTTCCGCTCTGGTGAGTTCGTGATGATTGGTTTGATGAGCGACCCTGATCCTGTGACGGGCAAGCAAAAGCCGCTGCTGCGCGCCTATTCCATTGCCTCACCGGCCTGGGATGACACTTTGCAATTCTATTCCATCAAGGTCAAAGACGGTCCTCTGACCAGCAAGTTGCAGCACATCAAACCAGGCGATCAAGTGATCTTGCGGCCCAAACCGGTCGGCACATTGGTGCATGACGCCCTCACCCCGGCCAAACGCATCTGGTTCTTTTCGACCGGCACCGGAATCGCCCCCTTTGCCTCGCTCCTGCGCGAGCCGGAAACCTATGAGCGTTTTGAACAGGTGATTTTAACCCACAGCTGCCGAGATCTGGCGGAGCTTAAATTCGGGCAAGAGCTGGTTGAGGAGACGAAAAACGATATTTTGGTGGGCGAAGAGGCACAATCCAAACTGATCTATTACCCCACCACCACGCGCGAGCCCTCTGCCAAGATGGGCCGTATCACCACCTTGTTGGAAGATGGCACGCTCTTCGCTGATCTGAAAATAGCAGATTTCAACGCGGAAAATGACCGCGCGATGGTCTGCGGCTCCATGGGGTTGAACACGGATATGAAACGCATTCTTGAGGCCTATGGCCTTCGCGAGGGGGCCAATTCCGATCCGGGCGACTATGTGATCGAGAAAGCCTTCGTCGGATAGGCACTCGCCCGCCCATGAAGATACGCCTTGAAACTATGTGGCCACGCGGCTAGATAGGCGACGTTAATTTATCCACAAAAGGACGATAGCTATAGCCCGCAGACCTCACAACGCGCCTCCGCAGCGCGAAACCGGCCCTCGCATCAACGAACGCATTCGTGGGAGCGAACTTCGCTTGATTGACGAAAATGGCGAAAACATTGGCGTGGTCACGCCAGAACGCGCTTTAATCATGGCAGAAGACGCCGGATTGGACTTGGTGGAAATTTCGCCAAATGCCAATCCACCTGTTTGCAAGATTATGGATTTTGGGAAATTCAAATATGAATCCCAAAAGAAAGAAGCCGAAGCGCGCAAAAAACAAAAGATCATTGAAATTAAAGAGGTCAAGTTCCGACCGAACACAGATAAGCATGACTATGAAGTCAAAATGCGCAATGTGTTTAAGTTTTTGGAAAATGGCGACAAGGTTAAAATAACCCTGCGCTTTAAGGGCCGCGAGATGGCACACCAAGAATTGGGTCGCGATTTATTGCTGCGCGTTGCTGAAGATACCAAAGAAATCGGCCGGGTTGAAAATATGCCAAAAATGGAAGGTCGCCAGATGATCATGCTGGTTGGCCCCCTGCCAAAATAGTCTCAAACACTTAGAGCATTGAAAACCCGGAGCGCAGGCTTCGGGTTTTTTTGTGTCTACCATTTGCCGCAGGCCCTTTGCCTCATGAGGGGTTGTACTCCCGCGGCCGTTGGATCAAATTTGCGCAAACCTATTAGGAGCATTCACCATGGCGGACCTCAAACCACAATTGGCAGATTTTAATTGGCCCGACCCGTTTTTACTGGACACTCAGCTGACCGAAGATGATCGCATGCTGCGCGATGCGGCGGCACAGTTTGCCCAAAATGAGTTGCAACCTTTGATTATTGATGCCTACCGCGAGGCTACAGTCAATCCTGGCCTATTCCCCAAAATGGGCGAAGCCGGGCTGCTCGGGGCCACTATTCCTGAGGAATACGGCGGCCTTGGCGCCTCATATACGGCCTATGGTTTGATCGCGCGGGAGGTCGAGCGGGTCGACAGCGGCTATCGCTCGATGATGTCCGTGCAATCCTCTTTGGTCATCTACCCCATCCACGCCTACGGCAGTGAGGCGCAACGGCAAAAGTTCTTGCCTGGGCTATGCTCTGGCGCTTTGATCGGCTGCTTTGGTTTGACCGAGCCGGATGCTGGATCAGATCCGGCCGGGATGAAAACCCGCGCTGAGAAAACCGCAACGGGGTATAGGCTGACAGGATCCAAGATGTGGATTTCCAATGCGCCGATTGCGGATGTCTTTGTGGTTTGGGCCAAATCAGAAGAACATGGTGGAAAAATCCGCGGGTTCATACTGGAAAAAGGTATGAGCGGGTTATCGGCGCCAAAAATTGGCGGCAAGCTCTCCCTGCGCGCCTCGGTCACTGGGGAAATCGTTATGGATGGTGTCGAGGTGGGCGAAGACGCGCTTTTGCCGAATGTGGAAGGGCTCAAAGGACCCTTTGGCTGTCTCAACCGAGCCCGCTATGGCATTGCCTGGGGTGTTATGGGCGCAGCAGAGTTTTGTTGGCACGCCGCATTGCAATATGGTCTGGACAGAAAGCAATTCAACAAGCCTCTGGCGCAAACCCAACTGTTCCAGAAAAAGCTGGCCGATATGCAAACCGAAATTTCTCTGGGTCTGCAATCGGCCTTCCGATTGGGTCAGATGATGGACGACGGCACGGCCAGCCCAGAGCTCATCAGCCTGATGAAACGCAACAATTGCGGCAAAGCTTTGGACATCGCCCGGGTTAGCCGAGACATGCATGGGGGCAATGGCATTGCTGAGGGTTTCCAGATCATGCGCCATGCGGCCAATCTTGAAACGGTCAACACATATGAGGGGACGCATGACGTGCATGCTTTGATCCTTGGGCGGGCGCAAACGGGCTTGCAGGCCTTCTTTTAGCCATCAAAGCGCTGCGCCACCCCGTTGATTTGGCGCATAAACCGGGTTTGACCTCCTTTTTGTGATCACAGATTTTTTTTCTGTGATCACAAATGTACGAAAAACAGCTTTTCTGAAAAAATTTACTATATCGCCACGACTTATGTGTTTTACATGCGGTAAGGAATAAATTGCAGGATCAGCTCTATGAATATTCATGAATATCAAGCCAAAGCCCTTTTGCGCAGCTACGGCGCACCCGTCAGCGACGGGCGCATAGTCCTCAGCGCCGATGCCGCCAAAGCGGCAGCGTCCGAAATGGATGGGCCCTTGTGGGTTGTGAAAGCTCAAATCCACGCTGGTGGGCGCGGAAAAGGCAGCTTTATCGAAGCTGACGCCGGCGCTGCCGGTGGTGTGCGCCTTGCGCGGTCGGTCGATGAAGCGGAAAAAGAAGCCAAAGCCATGCTGGGCCGGACACTTGTGACCAAGCAAACTGGCCCTGCGGGAAAATTGGTCAACCGAATTTATATCGAAGATGGCTCCGGCATTGAAAAAGAATTTTATCTCGCGATCCTAGTGGACCGTCAGACTAGCCGCATCTCCTTTGTGGCCTCCACCGAGGGCGGGATGGACATTGAAGAGGTGGCCGAGGCGACACCGGAAAAAATTCTCTCCTTCTCCGTTGATCCCGCCACTGGCTATCAAGGCTTTCATGGCCGCCGCATCGCCTTTTCTCTGGGCCTCAAAGGCGCGCAGATCAAGCAATGCGTTAAACTCATGGGCCAGCTCTACAAAGCCTTTGTCGAAAAAGATATGGAAATGCTGGAAATCAACCCTTTGATCATCACCGATGGTGGGGATTTGAAAGTCTTGGATGCTAAAATTGGCTTCGATGGCAATGCGGTGTACCGCCATGCAGATATCGCTGAGCTGCGCGACACCACCGAGGAGGATGCCCGTGAACTGGAAGCGTCGAAATATGACCTGAACTATATCGCCTTGGATGGCGAAATCGGTTGCATGGTCAACGGTGCGGGTCTGGCCATGGCCACGATGGACATTATCAAACTCTATGGCGCTGAACCGGCGAACTTCTTGGATGTCGGCGGCGGCGCCACAAAGGAAAAAGTGACCGAAGCCTTCAAGATCATCACCTCCGATCCGCAGGTCAAAGGTATTTTGGTCAATATCTTCGGCGGGATCATGCGCTGTGACGTGATCGCTGATGGGGTGGTCTCTGCGGTGAAAGAAGTGGGGCTTTCCGTGCCGTTGGTCGTTCGTTTGGAAGGCACCAATGTCGATGAAGGCAAGCGGATCATCACCGAAAGTGGCCTCAATGTGATCGCGGCCGACAATCTTCGCGATGGCGCCGAGAAAATCGTTGCTGCTGTGAAGGCGCTGTAACGCGGCCCTGCGACCGCTGAATTGGAATTTTGCAGCCGGCCCAAGGTGCCGCTGCCAACATACGAACGAGGAGCGCCGAATGGCCGTACTTATCGACGAAAACACCAAAGTCATCTGCCAGGGATTCACCGGCAGCCAGGGCACATTTCACTCAGAACAAGCCATTGCCTATGGCACGAAAATGGTCGGTGGGATCACCCCCGGCAAGGGCGGGCAAACCCATTTAAATCTGCCGGTTTTTAACTCTGTGCATGAGGCCAAATCGGTCACTGAAGCCAATGCCTCTGTCATCTATGTCCCGCCCCCCTTTGCCGCGGACTCCATTCTCGAAGCAATTGACGCGCAAATGGAAGTCATCGTATGCATCACAGAAGGCATTCCCGTCTTGGACATGATGCGCGTCAAGCGGGCGCTTGAAGGCTCCTCAAGCCGGTTAATCGGACCCAATTGCCCTGGGGTGATCACACCCGACGCCTGCAAAATCGGCATTATGCCCGGCCATATTCACCGCCGCGGCTCTGTCGGCGTGGTCTCCCGCTCAGGCACTTTGACCTATGAAGCTGTGAAGCAAACCACGGATGTCGGTTTGGGCCAATCCACATGCGTCGGCATCGGCGGCGATCCCATCAAAGGCACAGAGCATATCGATGTGCTCGAGTGGTTCCTCGCAGATGACGAAACCCAATCCATCATCATGATCGGCGAAATTGGCGGCTCAGCTGAAGAGGAAGCCGCGCAATTCCTGGCTGATGAAAAGAAAAAAGGCCGCTGGAAACCCGTCGCAGGATTCATTGCTGGCCGTACAGCTCCCGCAGGCCGCAGAATGGGCCACGCGGGCGCGATTGTCGCCGGCGGCAAAGGCGGCGCAGAAGATAAGATCGAAGCCATGAAAATGGCAGGTATTGTCGTCGCAGAGAGCCCCGCCAGCCTTGGCGAAGCTGTTTTGGCCGCGATCGACGCGTAATATGGGAGCGGCGGGTATGACGCTTAAACTCAAATTTGATGTTAGACGATCACGCCCCGCGCTTGAGCTCACCCACGGCGGCAAGGAAAGGCCCAGGGCCCTCCTTGCCGCGACACGTTCAAACCCTCTTTTTGTTCCTTACCAAGGTGTCATCCTATGACCGATCAGTCTGCAAACGATCAATTCCATGCCTCAAGCTTCATGCAGGGCCATAACGCGGAATATCTCGAGCAAATGCACGCCCGCTACAGCGCCGATCCGGTGTCAGTTGACGCGCAATGGGCTGATTTCTTTGCGGCAATGGGCGATGAAGACAGGGATGTGCGCGCCAAAGCCTCAGGCCCCTCTTGGGCACGCAGCGATTGGCCGCCCATGCCAATGGATGATCTCACATCCGCCTTTACCGGCGAATACCCAGCGGCAGCCGAGGCGCGCGATGCGGGCAAGAAAATCAGCAATAAGGCCGCTGAAACGGGCGTGTCATTAAATGAGGAGCAACTCAAACGCGCAGTGCTCGACGGTCTGCGCGCCCTGATGCTGATCCGTGCCTACCGTATTCGCGGCCATTTGGCGGCGGATTTGGATCCTTTGGGCATGCGCGAAGATGACCCCCGCCCCGAATTGGATCCAGCCAGCTATGGTTTCACCGAGGCCGATATGGACCGGCCGATCTTTCTCGATAATGTTTTGGGGCTGCAATTCGCCTCCATGCGCGAGATTTTGGAAATTGTTCGCCGCACCTATTGTGGCACTTTCGCCCTGCAATATATGCATATTTCTGACCCCGAAGAATCGTCCTGGCTCAAAGAGCGGATTGAAGGTTATGGCAAAGAAATCAGCTTCACCCGCGAGGGTCGCAAGGCGATTCTCAACAAATTGGTGGAGGCGGAGGGCTTCGAAAAATTCCTCCATGTCAAATACATGGGCACCAAACGCTTTGGGCTTGATGGCGGCGAAAGCCTCATTCCAGCGATGGAGCAAATCATCAAACGTGGCGGCGCCCTTGGCGTAAGAGACATCATCATTGGCATGCCCCACCGGGGCCGCCTGTCGGTGCTGGCCAATGTCATGGCCAAACCCTACCGGGCGATCTTTAACGAATTCCAAGGCGGCTCGTTCAAGCCTGAGGATGTGGATGGATCGGGCGATGTGAAATACCACCTCGGCGCCTCCTCTGATCGTGAATTTGATGGCAATTCTGTGCATTTGTCGCTCACCGCCAACCCCAGCCACCTTGAGGCCGTCAATCCGGTGGTCTTGGGCAAAGCGCGTGCGAAACAAGATCAAAATCACGACACAGAGCGTACCAGCGTTCTGCCGATCCTGCTGCATGGGGATGCCGCCTTTGCCGGTCAGGGTGTTGTGGCCGAAGGCTTTGGACTGTCGGGCCTGAAAGGGCATAAAACCGGCGGCACCATGCACATCGTGGTGAACAACCAAATCGGGTTCACCACCGCGCCGCATTTCAGCCGCTCCTCTCCCTATCCCACTGACATTGCTCTGATGGTCGAAGCCCCTATTTTCCACGTCAATGGCGATGATCCAGAGGCCGTGGTCCATGCCGCCCGCGTCGCCACGGAATTCCGTCAAAAATTCAAAAAAGACGTGGTTGTCGATATTATTTGCTATCGCCGCTTTGGTCATAACGAAGGCGATGAGCCGATGTTCACCAATCCGCTGATGTACAAAAAGATCAAAACGCAGAAAACCACCCTCACCCTCTACACCGAGCGGCTTGTGCGTGATGGCTTGATCCCAGAGGGCGAAATCGAAGATATGAAGGCCAGCTTTCAATCATTTTTGAATGCGGAATTTGAAGCGGGTAAGGACTATAAGCCCAATAAGGCCGATTGGCTCGATGGGCGCTGGTCGAAAATGAACCGCCACGGTGAAGAATACCAACGCGGCGCCACAGCCATGTCCGAAGAGACTTTTGACGACGTGTCCCGCACTCTTTGCCAGGTGCCCGAAGGCTTTCCAATCCATAAAACCGTGCAGCGCATGCTGGATGCCAAATCCAAAGCGCTGAGCAGCGGCGAAGGGATCGATTGGGCCACAGGCGAGGCTTTGGCCTTTGGCTCCTTGCTGACAGAGGGCCATCCGGTGCGCCTCGCCGGGCAAGACAGTACACGCGGCACCTTTAGCCACCGCCATTCTGGCCTGGTCAATCAGGATACCGAGGAGCGCTACTACCCGCTCAACAATATCCGTGAAGGACAGGGCCAGTATGAGGTCATCGATTCGATGCTTTCCGAATATGCGGTCTTGGGCTTTGAATATGGTTACAGCTTGGCCGAGCCCAATGCTTTGGTCATGTGGGAAGCGCAATTTGGTGATTTTGCCAATGGCGCGCAGATCATGTTTGATCAATTCATCTCCAGCGGGGAAAGCAAGTGGCTGCGCATGTCCGGTCTCACGATGCTGCTGCCCCATGGGTTTGAAGGCCAAGGCCCAGAGCACAGCTCCGCCCGCCTAGAGCGCTTTTTGCAAATGTGCGGCCATGACAATTGGATCGTCGCCAATTGCACCACCCCGGCCAATTATTTCCATATCTTGCGCCGGCAAATTCACCGCACCTTCCGAAAACCCTTGGTTCTCATGACGCCAAAATCTCTGTTGCGTCACAAGATGGCAGTGTCAAAGCGCGCAGAATTCACCACCGGATCCAGCTTTCACCGGGTGCTGTGGGATGATGCACAATATGGCAATTCCGAGACAAAGTTGGTTGCGGATAAAAAGATCAAACGTGTGGTGATCTGTTCGGGCAAAGTCTATTACGATCTGCTCGAAGAACGCGACGCGCGTGGCATAGAGGATATCTATCTGCTGCGGGTCGAGCAATTCTACCCTTTCCCCGCGATCTCAATGGTCAACGAATTGGAACGCTTCAAACAGGCAGAAATCGTCTGGTGCCAGGAAGAGCCGAAAAACCAGGGTGCCTGGACCTTTATTGAGCCAAATATTGAATGGGTCCTCACGCGCATTGGTGCCAAATACAGCCGCCCGGCCTATGTCGGACGGGCCACCTCGGCCTCCCCTGCAACCGGGCTTGCCTCTATACACAAATCACAACAAGCCGCGCTCGTCGATGAAGCGCTTACGTTGAAAGGATAAAATCATGGCCACCGAAGTTCGTGTTCCCACTTTGGGCGAATCTGTGACCGAGGCCACTGTCGCGACCTGGTTCAAAAAACCTGGCGATCAAGTTGCCGTGGACGATATGCTCTGTGAGCTGGAAACTGACAAGGTCACCGTTGAAGTGCCCAGCCCCGTGGCGGGCACATTGGCGGAAATCGTTGCCGCGGAAGGCGCGACCGTCAGCACCGAAGCGCTATTGGCACAAATCAACGAGGGTGCCGCAGCCTCTGGACCCGCCACAGCCGCAGCCACGGCGACAGCCGCCAAGAGTGCACCTGCGCCAGCGGCGCAAACCGTCGCAGTGATGGTACCGGTCTTGGGAGAATCTGTCACGGAGGCCACAGTCTCGACCTGGTACAAAAAGCCAGGCGATACGGTGGCGCAGGATGAAATGCTCTGTGAATTGGAAACCGATAAGGTGAGTGTGGAAGTGCCCGCACCGGCCGCCGGTGTTTTGGGGCAAATCCTTGCCGCCGAAGGCAGCACCGTGCAAGCGGGCGGACAATTGGCTGTGATTGGCGGGGACATCTCCAGCAAGCCAACCCCAGCGGAGGCCGCCGCCACCGCCGCTGGAAAAAGCCATGATGTCGAAGATGCCCCGTCGGCGAAAAAGCTTATGTCCGAGGCCGGGCTCAACCGAAATGATGTGACCGCAACAGGCAAAGATAACCGTGTGATGAAACAAGACGTTCAAAAAGCCCTCGCCGCAGCCGCGCCCCAGGCCGCTCCGATCCCGCCAGCCACGCCCATTCGCGCGGCGGTTCCTGCAGATGATGCCGCGCGCGAAGAGCGCGTGAAGATGACACGCCTGCGCCAAACCATTGCGCGGCGTCTCAAGGACAGCCAGAACACTGCGGCCATGTTGACCACTTACAATGAAGTCGACATGACAGAGGTCATGGCCCTGCGTAATGAATATAAAGATCTGTTTTTAAATAAACATGGCGTGAAACTGGGCTTTATGTCTTTTTTCACAGTGGCCTGCTGCCATGCGCTGCGCGAAGTGCCAGAGGTCAACTCGGAAATTGATGGCACAGATATCGTGTATAAAAATTTCGTCCACATGGGCATCGCCGCAGGCACGCCAACCGGATTGGTGGTTCCGGTGATCCGCGATGCGGATTCCTTGTCCTTTGCCGAGATCGAAAAAGCCATTGCAGAAAAAGGCGCCCGCGCGCGTGATGGTAAATTGTCCATGGCGGAAATGCAGGGCGGCACCTTCACCATCTCCAACGGAGGTGTCTACGGCTCGCTGATGTCTTCGCCTATTCTCAATCCGCCGCAATCGGGCATATTGGGCATGCATAAGATCCAAGACCGTCCGATGGCGATCAACGGTGAGGTGGTTATTCGCCCCATGATGTATCTGGCTTTGAGCTATGATCACCGGGTCGTGGACGGCAAGGGCGCCGTCACCTTCCTCGTGCGCGTCAAAGAAGCCTTAGAAGACCCGCGCCGCCTGTTGATGGATCTCTAATCCGGCAGAGATCCAACGTCACCGGCGGTGGCCATAGTGTTCATTTTGGACATTTGTCCGTTATGATCTTTGCCCGGCCTCACTTAGGTTGAGGTTGGGACAGAAATACAACCATGGGCTCCCGGGCCCGCCCTGAAAATAAAGGACCTTTCTTATGGCTTCTTATGATGTAATTGTGATTGGCTCCGGCCCCGGTGGCTATGTCAGCGCTATTCGCTGCGCCCAGCTCGGTCTCAAAACCGCCTGTGTCGAGGGGCGTGACACGCTTGGGGGGACCTGCCTGAATGTCGGCTGTATCCCCTCCAAAGCCCTGCTACATGCCAGCCACCAATTGCATGAAGCGCAACATAATTTTGCCAAAATGGGTTTGATTGCCGAAGATCCCAAGGTCGATTGGGCGAAGATGCAGGGGTATAAAACCGAGGTGATTGACGGCAATACCAAGGGCATTGAGTTTCTATTCAAGAAAAACAAAATTGACTGGCTGAAAGGCTGGGGCAGCATTCCTGCGGCCGGTCAGGTCAAAGTTGGTGATGACATCCATCAGGCCAAACACATCATCATCGCTTCTGGCTCTGAACCCTCCAGCCTGCCCGGAATTGAAATTGATGAGAAAACCGTCGTGACATCAACAGGTGCCCTGGCGTTGGACAAAATTCCGAGCAAAATGGTGGTGATCGGCGCTGGTGTTATTGGATTGGAATTGGGATCTGTCTATGCGCGCCTGGGCACCGAGGTTGAGGTGATAGAATTTCTGGACGACATCACCCCCGGTATGGACGGTGAGGTGCAAAAAACCTTCCTCAGGATTCTCAAGAAACAAGGCCTCAAGTTCACCATGGGCGCAGCCGTGCAATCCGTTGNAGTGAAAAAAGGCAAAGCCACTGTGAGCTATGTCAAACGCAAAAAAGACACCACGCATGAGCTGGAGGCGGATGTGGTGCTTGTCGCCACGGGCCGGCGTCCCTACGTCGACGGCCTCGGATTGGACGCGCTTGGCGTCACCCTCACCGCGCGCGGTCAAATCCAAACCGATGCCCATTATGCAACCTCTGTTCCCGGCATTTATGCCATTGGCGACGCCATAACGGGCCCCATGCTGGCCCATAAGGCCGAAGATGAAGGCATGGCCGTGGCGGAAATCTTGGCAGGGCAAGCAGGCCATGTGAACTATGATGTAATCCCCGGTGTGATCTACACCCATCCAGAGGTCGCCACCGTTGGCCAAACCGAAGAGCAATTGAAAGAGGCAGGCCGAGCCTACAAGGCCGGCAAGTTTTCCTTCATGGGCAATGGCCGCGCAAAAGCAAATTTTGCGGCTGATGGCTTTGTGAAAATCCTAGCAGACGCAACAACCGATCGCATTCTTGGCGCGCATATCATCGGCCCAATGGCGGGAGATCTGATCCATGAGGTCTGCGTGGCAATGGAATTTGGCGCCGCCGCTGAAGATTTGGCGCGTACCTGCCACGCCCATCCCACCTATTCCGAAGCCGTGCGCGAGGCGGCTTTGGCCTGTGGCGATGGGGCAATTCACAGCTAAGCCAGGCCGCCGCCGTCACGCAATCTATCGTATTTTCAGGCCTGCGCCCATGGGTGCAGATCTTTGCCAAGACCTCTGAATAACGCCCTTGCAATATGAAATGAGGGCAGCGCCGGCCTGGGCGGGCGCATATGTCTGGTGGTGAAATGACTGCAAACTTTGAGCAATAACCATACGTTCCAGCATACCCACATGGTGAATGCGCCTGCCGGGGGGCAGGCAGGCGCTGCCCGGTGTGGCCACCGGGCACAGTGTTTTAGCTTGGCAGTTGAGTTATGCAGAGGTCTCAGCGCGCCAACATGCGCAGCCCCTGGGTGACATCCGCCCGCACAGCCACCCGAAGGCCCGGTTCATCGCCAGCTTTCAAAGCCGCAAGAATCAGGCGGTGATGCATTGGCGGATCCTTACGTTGCAACCGGCCATAGAGCGCCCGCATCGTTGGGCCCATTTGCAGCCACACTGTCTCGACCGTTGCCAGCATCGCCGGAGCCTGGGCCCGCAAGTAGAGCGTGCGGTGAAACTCGAGATTTGTNCGTATGTAAGTGACAGCATCCGCCTTCGCCACAGCCACAGAAATGGCGTTATTTATCGTTTGTAACCGCTCAACCAGAGCCATATGCGCCCGCGGCAAGGCCCGTGTGGCCAATTCCACCTCGATCAACGCCCGCAGAGCAGCAAGCTCCTCAATCCGGTCATTGGTCAGAGCCGGGGTTTGGAACCGCCCGCTCACCGAAATGCTCAGAGCCCCCTCTGCCGCCAGCCGCTTCAACGCCTCGCGCACCGGGGTCACAGAGACTCCGAATTCCTCGGCCACGCCCCGCAGGGTTATCGCCTGCCCCGGGCGCATTTCGCCGTACATGATCCGCATGCGCAATGTGCGGTAAAGCTGGTCATGTGCGGCCAGATAGCTGTCTTGCAATTTTTCTGCCATATGCATTTGTGATCACATTTGCCGCGCCTGTCAAACACCAATGGGCATGGCCAGCCCGCGCCGCGCCATAAGCACCATTTAGAACTGATAACGATGCAGATCTTCACCGTGGTGCTTAAGCCAGTCACGCTGCGCCTGATGGCCCGGAAAGAGGCGCTCAACCAGCGCCCAAAAGGCGGCGGAGTGATTCATCTGTTCCAAATGCGCCACCTCATGGGCCGCCACATAGCGCAACACCTCAGGTGGGGCCATGATCAAGCGCCATGAGAAGTTCAAATTTCCCTGCGTTGAACAAGACCCCCATCTCGAGGTCGTGTCCCGCAGTGTCAGGCGCCCATAGGGCCGCCCGAGACGTTCGGAATAGTGATCAACCGCCTCTTGCAGCGCCAAGCGCGCTTGCAGCTTTAAAAAGGCTTTCACGCGCGCAGGCACCAAAGACTCGCGGCCAGGCACCAACAGTCGATCCCCGCTCAGCTCAACCTGCCGCCCCGCGCCCGGGGCTATGGTTAATAGGCGACCGGCAAAGGGCAGCTGACGGTCAAAACCCGCCTGGGCCACCCGGGGCAAATCGGCCAAATGCGCACGGATCCAAGATTCTTTTTCCAGAACAAAATTTTTCGCCTGCACCATCGGACAGGACAAAGGCAGACTGAGTGTCACCTGCCCTTTGAGCCGCGAGATCCGCAGAGACAGGCGGCTTGCCCGGCGCGATGGGCGCAAAAGCACCGTAATTTCAGGTCGGCCGGGCAGTATAATCTGCCGATCAGCCGTATTTGAGGGCAGATTCATCCACGACATCCACGAATTAATAGATTTCACCTTTGACACCGCCTCTTGTGTATGGCACTCGGCACAGATTGTCACCGATTGCGAGAGGGGAAAACCCATGCCGAACGAAGAATGGGGTACCAAACGTATTTGCCCCACCACAGGCAAGCGTTTTTACGACTTGAATAAAGATCCGATCATCAGCCCCTACACGGGCGAAACTGTTACGCTTGACGCAAATAAAGGTCGCACAATGGTGGCCGATGCGGAAGATGCACAGACAACAAAGATGAATGAAGCCGACACAGATGCCGATGAAGTGGTATTGGACGATGATGACGTCGATGTAGATTTGGGCGATGATGTGCTTGATGACGACGACGATGATACGGTTTCACTCGATGAAATCGCAGATGTCGCCACAGACGACGACGACAGCTAAATTTCTTTGCTTGGCGCGCTGATTTCCTCTTGATCCCGCGCCAAGCCTTGCCTAGACAGCAAGATATCAAAGGGCCCTTAGCTCAGCTGGGAGAGCGCCTGCATGGCATGCAGGAGGTCAGCGGTTCGATCCCGCTAGGGTCCACCATTTCCCCAAAAATTTAAGATGACCAATCGCGACCCAGCGATCATTCAGCCCGTTCAACCTCTAGGTTGAGCAAGGGTTTGTCGCCGATCACGCTCGGAAGAAAGACGATTACCCATGAGAGTGGGTACAGAGTTTCAAGTACCATTTGCGGCGTCAATATTTGATGGATATATTTGTGCCCCCTTTGAAGCCCGCACATCAAACCTTAATGCTTGCCTTTCATGGCTTTCCACGCCCAAACTTCCTGGCGGATAAAACCTGCCGCTGGGCTAGGTTTCCACGCTGTGGGTCGCACAGACCAAAGTGGGTGATCGAATATTGGGATAAATACAAAGACAGGTGATGTTGGACGTCAACATTGCCGCGCNTGGGAATTTGCCCGGGGCAGTTGCAGGGTTACGCAACATCTAAGCCAAAATTCTTTTGATCAGAGCTGATAGCAAAAGCCAGAAAACAAATGCGGTTCCCA
>JGI20155J14468_10000847_pt1 | contig 24331 bp, 23 predicted proteins | sample COG_05_FD_14468 | JGI IMG/M metagenome (IMG submission 14468) | reverse complement strand
GGCTGTTCGTTTATTTCTTTTAACATGAAATGTCGGTACTCACCCTTATCTACTGTCTCACCAAGGGATTTAGCAACAACCACCGGTCTGTCCACTTGTTTATCTTCAAGATTCCAGTATGTAATATCGGTAGCTGAAATTTCTGCAAGATCACCTTCTTCTAAAAATACAAAATTTTCTGCAAAATCAGCTAGTGCCAGTTGATCCGAGGCAATAAAGTTTTCTCCAAAACCCATACCTATAACTAGAGGGCTTCCTTTTCTTGCGGCGGCTAATATGCCTGGTTCACTCTCACATACAGCTCCTATGGCATAAGCTCCCCTTAGATCTTTGACGGCAGCCTTTAAGGATTCAACCAAAGACAAATTACTATCTGTCATTTTTGCGTGGATCAAATGGGCAATAACCTCAGTATCAGTTTCTGATTCAAATATATAACCCAAGGCCTTGAGTGTAGTTCTAATCTCTTGATGGTTCTCAATAATTCCATTATGAATTACGAAGACTTTGTTGTTGGAGTGGTGAGGATGGGCGTTAGCTTCTGTTGGAAGGCCATGCGTGGCCCATCTTGTGTGAGCGATCCCAGTATTACCATTGACTGGATTTAAGCCAATTGAACTTTGGAGTTCTGCCACCTTTCCGGTGCTCTTAAAAACCTGAATTTGTTCTTTTTCATCGAAAATGGCCAAGCCAGCGGAATCGTAACCTCTGTACTCTTGACGCAATAACCCGATAAGTAACTTATCTACAGAAGGTTTATTTGATGCAACACCTATGATTCCACACATTTTTTATTTCTTTTTTGGCAAGTTTACCTGTTTTCCTCGACCTACTGCTAATTTTCCCTTTGGAACATCTTTGGTTATTACTGAACCGGCTCCTGTATAACTGCCCTCTCCAAGATGCAATGGTGCAACAAGTGAGCTATTCGATCCAATGAAAGTTCCGTCATCAATGATGGTTTTGTGTTTATTTTTACCATCGTAATTGCAAGTTATTGTCCCAGCACCAATATTCACTTTTTGTCCTAGCGTAGCGTCACCAAGGTAAGTTAAGTGTTTGGCTTTTGATCCCTTGCCTATATTGCTTCTATTTGCCTCTACAAAATTTCCAAGCTCGGCACCCTCGCTTAATTCTGTGCCTCCTCTTATTCTTGTAAATGGCCCAAGCTTACAATTTTTTCCAACCACGCAATCTTCTATCACAGTATTTGCATAGACTGTCGTATTATCTTTGATCGTTGAGTTGGCAATCAAACAGTTTGGTCCAATAGTCACATTTCTTCCAATGAGATTGTTTCCTTCGAATACATTATTGATATCAACAAAAGAACCTTGTCCTATCTTGGTATCGCCTCTTATATCTAGTCTTGCCGTATCGGCAACTGTTACCCCTTTTGCTAAAAGGGTTGAGGCATTTTTTTTCTGTAAGGCTCTCTCCAGATCATGTAGTTCTTGTCTGTCGTTTGCCCCTCCAACTTCATAGGCATCGCAAATGGTTGCACCGACCTTAATTGAAGATGTATTTGCAATCTCTACTAGGTCTGTAAGATAGTATTCTTTTGCGGCATTTTGATTTTTTATAGCGGGTAAAAGCTTTTGAAGTAAATCTGATTTAACCGCCATGATGCCCGAGTTAACTTCTTTAATTTGTATCTCTTGATTGGTGGCATCTTTGTGTTCTGTAATTTTTTGAACGCTGCTTTTAGATCCTCTTATGATCCTGCCATAACCCGTAGGGTCGTCTTTAATAAATGTTAATAAAGACAAATTGCCCTTTGCAGCTGAATTGATCAATTTCTTTAAAGTTGTTTTTTTAACCAAAGGTACGTCTCCATAAAGAATTAAGCTTATCGAGTTTTTTTTAAGGTAAGGAAGAGCTTGTTTAACGGCATGCGCCGTTCCAAGCTGTTTTTTCTGATGAATAAAATTAATTTTTTTTGAAGATGAAATGCCCGCCTCTACGTCTTTTGCCTTATGGCCGACGATAATCGAGGTACTGGATTTTGGAAAGGAATCGATAGTATCAATCAAATGCTGAATCATGGGCTTACCGGCCAAGTTAGCCAGTACTTTAGGAGAATCTCCCCCCATTCGAGTGCCTTTACCTGCCGCTAATATTATAAAATCTATATTCATAGGAGGTTTATAGTAGAGCAAAATGCCAACATCCTCAAAAAAGGTGCAGAGTATCTACTTTTTTCTGAGTTTTTGAAGAGACTTGAGTCTGGCAGCGGCTTCTGCTAATTGTGCTGCAGCCAAAGAATAATCTAAATCTGCTTTTTGGCCTTCAAGTTCTTTTTCTGCAAGCTCTTTAGCTTTTTCTGCTTCTGCTTCATCAATATCAGATGCTCTTTCTGCAGTGTCAGTAAGAACCGTGATAGACCCGGGTTGAACTTCCAAAAAACCTCCAGAAGCATAAAACACTTCTTCAGTTCCGCCTTCCATAGTCAGTCTTAATGGCCCTGGCTTTAAACTAGTTAACAGCGGGGCGTGCCTAGGTGTTATGGCGACTTCGCCAGCGCCTCCATCGGCAATTAGCATTTCTATATCACCCGAGAATAATTCTCCTTCGGGACTAACTATGCTGCAACTGATAACTGACATCTTTACGCCTGTTTGGCCTTTTCTACAACTTCGTCTATTCCGCCTGCCATGAAGAATGCTTGTTCAGGAATATCATCATAATCACCCGCTACAATCCCCTTAAATCCCCTAATTGTTTCGGCAAGTGGCACATATTTTCCAGGAGCATTTGTAAAAATTTCAGCAACAAAGAAGGGTTGAGATAAGAATCTTTCAATTTTTCTTGCCCTTGATACAACAAGCTTATCTTCTTCTGACAGCTCATCCATGCCCAAGATTGCAATGATATCTTTGAGTTCTTTATATCTGTTCAAGACTATTTTTACTGAGTTAGCCACATCATAATGTTCTTTGCCTACGACTTCAGGCTCTAACTGTCTGCTAGAAGAGTCTAGTGGATCTACAGCAGGGTAAATACCTAATGCAGCAATTTGTCTTGATAAAACAATTGTTGAGTCCAAGTGAGCGAAAGTTGTTGCTGGAGAAGGGTCAGTGTTGTCATCTGCAGGAACATAAATAGCCTGAACTGAAGTGATTGATCCAGTTTTTGTAGATGTAATTCTTTCTTGCAAAACACCCATTTCCTCAGCGAGTGTTGGCTGATAGCCTACCGCTGAAGGCATTCTACCAAGCAGTGCTGAACACTCAGTTCCAGCAAGTGTGTATCTGTAGATATTGTCTATGAACATTAAGACATCATTTCCTTCATCTCTAAACTCTTCTGCCATGGTTAATCCAGAAAGGGCTACCCTAAGTCTATTTCCAGGAGGCTCATTCATTTGTCCATAAACGAGGGCTACTTTATCTAGAACTCCACCTTCGATCATCTCATGATACATGTCGTTACCTTCACGAGTTCGCTCTCCAACTCCAGCAAAAACTGAGTAACCTTCATGCTCGTATGCAATATTTCTGATGAGCTCTTGAATGTTTACTGTCTTACCTACTCCGGCTCCGCCGAATAATCCAACCTTGCCACCTTTTGCAAAAGGACACATAAGGTCAATAACTTTGATTCCTGTTTCAAGTAATTCTGTAGTTTCTGCTTGTTCTTCATATGTAGGAGGTGCTCTGTGAATAGGCATAGCTTTAGTTGCTTCAACCTCTCCCTTCTCGTCAATGGGCTCTCCCAAAACATTCATAATTCTTCCGAGCGTTCCTGTTCCAACTGGAACTGAAATAGGATTATTCGTATTCTTAACGGCGACTCCTCTTTGAAGTCCTTCTGAGGCTCCCATGGCAATAGTTCGAACTATGCCATCACCTAATTGTTGTTGCACTTCTAAAACTAGTCCGTTTTCTTCAACCTCTAGCGCATCATAAATTTTAGGTAGATTTTCTTTTGGGAATTCTACGTCGATTACCGCACCGATTATTTGTATTACTGTTCCTGTACTCATAATTTTAAATCCAAATTTAACTGTTAATTAAAGTGCCGCTGCACCCGCTACAATTTCTGAAAGCTCCTGCGTGATCGCAGCTTGCCTTGCGTTGTTATAAACCAATTGAAGTTCATCTATTAGGTCACCTGCATTATCTGTAGCACTTTTCATGGCAACCATTTTTGCTGCCTGCTCGCATGCTATATTTTCTACGACAGCCTGATAAACCAAAGATTCTATGTATCTAGACATCAATCCGTCCAAAATTACTCTGGAGTCATCTGGTTCGTAAATGTAGTCCCAGTGACTAGGCTTTTCTGCCGCCTCTTCTCTAACCAGAGGGACGAGTTGATCTACAGAAGGACTTTGGGTCATGGTATTTACAAACTTATTACTCGCTAAAAATACTTGGTCGGTTTCTCCTGCTACAAAAGAATCAAGCAAAACTTTTATTGCCCCTAAAAGTTCTTCAATTGAAGGATCGTCTCCAAGCTTTTCTGTCGCGGATAAAATTTTACCACCATAAGATTTAAAGAAAGCTCTTCCTTTGGTCCCAATAAGGCAGTAACTAACCTGCTTACCCTGCTCGGATAACTCTTTGGTAAACTTCGTCACTTCTCTGAAGAGGTTTGCATTTAAACCTCCGCATAACCCTTTATCGGAAGTTATAACAATAACAGAGACGTTCTTTACTTCCCTTTCTTGCATGAAAGTAGGTTTATATTCCGGTTGACCATTAGCAAGATGAGAAATAACTTCTAACATTCTGTTCCTGTAAGGACGGCCTTTAGCCATCCGAGTCTCGGTCTTCTTCATTTTGCTTGCAGCAACTTTTTCCATTGCACTAGTAATCTTTTGGGTATTCCCAATACTTGCAATCTGGTTTCTTACTTCTTTGCTGCTGGCCATGTCTTAGTATGTTTGAGTGCTAACGAATTTATCTAAAGCTTCTTTGAACTGTGCTGCTTGCTCGTCTCCGTAAGCTCCTGTTTCAGCCGTTGTCTTCATTAAGTCGGCGTAGTCAGAATGTAAATAAGCTAAAAGGGCCTGTTCGAAGTCTTTAATTTTTTCCACTTCAACTTCTTTTAAGTATCCTTCGTTGGCAGCAAATAGAACCGCTCCCATTTCAGCAACACTCATAGGCGAGTTTTGATCTTGCTTCATTAATTCCGTTACTCTTGTTCCATGCTCTAACTGTTCTCTAGATGCATCATCAAGATCCGATGCAAACTGTGAAAAAGCTTCTAGTTCTCGGTACTGAGCCAAGGCAGTTCTGATTCCACCACCTAGTTTCTTAATAATAGGAAGCTGAGCCGCTCCTCCAACACGAGACACTGATATGCCTGGATCCATTGCTGGTTTAAGGCCCGCACTAAATAAAGAGGTTTCTAAGAATATTTGCCCGTCAGTGATGGATATAACATTTGTTGGAACGAATGCTGACACATCTCCAGCTTGTGTTTCAATAATTGGAAGCGCCGTTAAAGAACCCGTTTGTCCTTTGACTTTTCCATCGGTAAATTTTTCTACGTAATCTGAACTTACTCTAGCCGCCCTCTCTAAAAGCCTTGAGTGAAGGTAGAAAACATCTCCCGGATAAGCCTCTCTTCCTGGAGGTCTCTTTAAGAGTAGAGACATTTGTCTGTAAGCCCATGCCTGTTTAGTAAGATCATCGTAAACAATTAATGCATCTTCCCCTCTGTCCCTGAAATATTCGCCCATAGAACAGCCTGTGAATGCAGAAATATATTGCATTGGAGCTGGATCTGAAGCGCCCGCTGCTACCACAATAGTGTTTTCCATTGCACCGTATTTCTCAAGTGTTCTTACAACCCCGGCTATCGTTGATTGTTTTTGTCCAATAGCCACGTAAACACACTTCACGCCTGTATCTTTCTGGTTAATAATTGCATCGATAGCAATAGCCGTTTTTCCTGTTTGCCTATCACCAATAATCAATTCTCTTTGGCCTCTGCCAACCGGGACCATGCTATCAATTGCCTTAAGTCCAATTTGGACTGGCTGATCGACACCTTGTCTAGAAATTACACCAGGAGCAATTTTTTCTACTGGTGATCTAAATTCTGTTTCAATAGCGCCCTTGCCGTCTATTGGCTCACCCAAAGCGTTCACAACACGTCCAAGCATTGCTTCGCCAACGGGAACTTCTAATATAGTTCCAGTACATTTGGCTGATTCACCCTCGGAAAGTAATTTGTAGTCTCCTAGTATTACCGCACCAACGAAGTCTCTTTCTAAATTGAGGGCCATACCCTGAACTCCATGTTCAAACTGTATCAATTCTCCATTCATGACCTCACCGAGGCCGTGAATCCTTGCAATACCGTCTGCCAAGAAGACAATAGTTCCTTCATTTCCGGGCTTAGGCTCAGAGTCTAAAGCGTCTATCTTTTGTTTAATAATTTGGCTTATTTCAGATGGGTTTAATTCTTCCATTTTTAACCTTTAATGTTTATGTAATTTGATTTCTTAGTTTTTCTAGCTTACCTTTTATGGACGCATCAAGTACGTCATCTCCACACTTCGCTAGAAAACCACCAATTAATGTTTCGTCTATTTTGGTTTCTACTGAGAGGTTTTCACCAAACTGTTTTTTTAAGGCTGACGATAAGCCTTGTACTTGCTCTTCGGAAAGTTCATGAGGAGAATAAAGTTCTATTGTCTTCTTTTTCTCTTTTGCCTCTACAAGATATCTGTATTGAGTGGCAATATCCGGTATCAAAGACAATCTTTTTGACTCTCCCAACACCTTAAGAAAATTTATAGATTTAGCCTCTACCTCGCCCTGAAGAAGGGATAAAAATTTATCTACTTTTTCTTGATAAGACAAATGAGGGGAGTCGATAAGATTGGAGACGCTTGGCATAGAAACTACTCTTGCAATCTGATCAAGGTCTTGGGACCAGCCATCAGAATGCTCAAATAAGGCTTGAGCATAAGGCCTAGAGAGTGTTTCTAAATTTGCCATTCTTACAATTCGCCCGCTATCTCTTCAATAAGAGCTGCATTACTTTCTTTATTTATTTCTGCTTTCAAAAGTTTTTCTGCACCTGCAACCGCCAATATAGCTACCTCAGAACGAAGCCCTTCTCTGGCTTTGTTCATGCTTTGGAGAACATCTTTTTCTGCGGAAATCTTGATCCTGTCCGCCTCTTCTTGCGCTTTTCCTTTTGCGTCCTCTATAACCTGATTTGCTCTAAGATTTGCCTGGCTTAATATTTCAGCAGCGTCCTTCTTAGCCGCTTCCATCACCTCAGCTTTTCTTGTTTCTGCCTCGTCAAGCTCTCGCATACCCTTGCTAGCGGCATCTAGGCCGTCTGCAATCTCTTTTTCTCTTTCTTCCAGGGCAGCCAACATTGGAGGCCATACATATTTCATGCAAAACCATACAAAAAAGAGGAAAGCGAGAAGCTGACCAAATAAAGTTGCGTTAAAATTCATAGGGTTACCTTAAATTTTAGTTCTAAGTGAATAAGAACAATAAGCCAATAGCAAGTGAAACGATGGGTATAGCGTCCACTAATCCCATACCAATCAATAGCTGAGTGAATAAGTAAGGCTGAAGTTCTGGTTGCCTTGCAATACCTTCTAGATATTTAGCTGTTATGAGGCCTACACCTATACCAACCCCAATAGCACCGCCTGCTGTAAGTAACGCTCCCGCTACTCTTCTAATTGCTTCTGCTTCTTCCATTTTAGTCTCCTTTAGTAAAAATCGTTAATGATGTTCGTGTGCTTGTTGTAAATATACAAGCGTCAGAACCATGAATAAAAATGCTTGCAGTACGACCACAAGTATATGAAATACAGCCCAAATAAAGTTGAGGGCCAGTCCGGCTACGCCGGTTAAGACTCCTGTAAAGGAATCAAAGAAACCGCTAAAAAATAAAGCGATTAATATAAAGATCATTTCTCCAGCAAATAAATTTCCATAAAGCCTTAAACCCAAAGCAAGCTGTTTGGCATAAAAGCCTGGGATTTCGAATATTACATTTACTGGTGCCATCCATTTACCATAAGGCTGAAATGTTAGCTCTGCCAAAAATCCACCTAGTCCTTTGTTTTTAATACTGTAATAGTGAATAAGAATTAGAACCCCCAATGCCATGCCGATAGGTGCATTAATGTCTGCAACCGGTAAAACCTTGAAGTAGTGAATCGCTCCACCTTCCGCTCCTGGAGCAGTGAATCCATTCAAAATCCAGGGTACTAGGTCAATTGGCAAAAGATCCATTAAGTTCATTAATAGAACCCAGGTGAAAATAGTAAGGGCCAAGGGTCCCATAAGTGGATTTTTTGAAGCCGTAAAATTTTCTGTTACCTGATCTCTAACAAAGGTGACGAGATACTCGAAAATGTTTTGGGATCTTGATGGTTGTTTGGATGTAGCGTTTTTAGCAATCCTTCTAAATACCGCAATCATGCATGTTCCGAGGAGAAAAGACATAAGCAAAGTATCAACCTGGAAGGCCCAGAATCCCATTTCCGAAATTTGGCAACTTGCTTCTGTTCCGCCTACTTGGCTTTTCCCATGAACCTCAGCGAAACTCCAAGTCCCATCGGGGCACTTACCATACGTTAAGTTGGTAAGATGATGTTCAATATAGTCGGTCGAGTTTAGTTCTTTACTAGCCATTAGGATTTTATTGGGCGCGGCAATTATAGTGACCCTAGGGCTTTAGTGAAAGCAGAATTTTAATTTTTTTAAGATTTTATTTTTTCTAAAACACCTTGAAGTGCATCTAAAGTTTTGAAATTTATGACAAGCTTGCCCTTGCCTTTATTGTTGTGCAATATTTCTACCGAGGTGCCAAGGACATCGGAGAGTTCTCTCTCTAAAATTATAGTATTCGGATCTCTTGGTTTTTCAGTCTTAGTCTTTGTTTCCTTTGCTCCACCTAAGTTTCTAGCCAAGGCCTCGCATTCCCTAACTGAAAGAGATTCAGAAACGACCTGTTTGGCAATTTGCAATTGGTCTTCCACTTCAAGAGTCAAAAGAGATCTGGCATGCCCCATTTCAATCTTCCCTTCTGCTAAGAGCTCTTGAACTTCAGGCGATAAATTTAATAACCTTAGTAAGTTGGTAACTGCCGAGCGAGATTTTCCGACAGAGCCGGCCAGCTCTTCTTGGGAAAGATTAAATTCTCTTTGAAGCCTTAAAAGGCCTCTAGCCTGATCAAGTGCATTTAAATCTTCTCTTTGTAGGTTTTCAATTAGAGCTATTTTTGCTGTTTCATCATTATTTAGGTCTCTTATAATTGCTGGAACAGTTGCAAGTCCTGCTAATTGGGCTGCACGCCAACGTCTCTCGCCTACTACTATCTCAAATCTACCAGAAGCCAAGCGCCTTACAACCAAGGGCTGAAGAACGCCCTGCTCTTTAATGCTTTGTGACAGCTCTTCAAGGGTTGATTTGTGCATTTTCGTTCTAGGCTGATATTGACCAGGGGCCAAGTCATCAAGTGATATTTGGGTTACGGCTAGACCGTCAACTTTAGGCCGCTCCCCCAAAAGAGAATCGAGGCCAGTGCCTAAACTAGATTTATCTTTGCTCATAGCTCGTGTCTGTATATTGTTCTTCCATTTTACCAATTAGTTCTCCTGCCAGGGCCAAATAAGCCAATGAACCTTTGGCATTAGGTTCATACGATAGGGCTGATTTTCCAAAACTTGGCGCTTCTGCTAACTTAACATTTCTAGGAATGACAGTTGCATAAAGCTCTCCAGAAAAATGTTTTTGCAATTCTCCTGTCACTTGTTGTCCTAGCTTGTTTCTTGGATCAAACATTGTCCTGACAACTGCCTTTAATTTAAGGTTGTGACCTGTGCTGTTATTAAGCTGGTTGACCGTCTCTAAAAGACCTGCAAGTCCTTCTAATGCAAAATATTCACACTGCATAGGAACTAAGAGATCTTTTGCAGCCCTCAGGCCATTCAAGGTCAATAAGTTCAATGATGGTGGGCAATCAATAATTATATAATCATAATCTTGCTCTATTTTTGCCAAGTAATTTAAGAGGGCTCTTTCTTTATCGCCCTCTCCTCGAAGGTAGGACTCAGCAGCTATAAGCTCTGACCCGGACGGCATCAAGTCATAACCAAGATTTGTTTTAAATACGACGGTTCCATTTGTTCCCATTAAGGCTGCGGCTGATCCTTCGGTTTGATCACACTTTTTTACCCCAGATCCTGTGGTGGCATTGGCCTGCGGGTCTAGGTCAACTAATAATACTTTTCGCTTCATTGCACACAAAGAGGCGGCTAAATTAAGGGCGGTAGTTGTCTTACCTACTCCACCTTTTTGATTTGCTACTACTAGTGTATTGACCATTTTATCGTTCGACTTCTATTGTAACCAAGATATGCGTCTTGTCCTTCGCTTTCGAGGGAAATTTATGAATTTCTTTTACTTTATAATTGATAGGTATTATCTCCTCGTCGAATTGCTCAAGTGTTTTCATTAATTTCAGCCTTACATCGCCATGTTCTAGGTGTTTTTTGGAGATTTCTATGATTGTGCTTGAGCTCCCCACTGCCCTGCAAACAATATCGTAAGAATTAGGAAGCTTAACGGGGTCGATGTCTTCCAATCTCTTGTTTATAACGGTTGTGTTTTCAAGATTTAAGCGTGATGTTACGTTAAGTAAAAAAGAAGACTTTTTGGTGTTGCTCTCTACTAAATAAATATTTTTTTCTGGGTAAGCTATTGCCAGGGGTATTCCAGGAAGACCTCCTCCACTTCCGAGATCTATAATGTCATTAGATAAGTATGGTCCAACTAGCAGGGAATCATCAACATGCTCTTTGATGTTTTTTGCTTGGTTTTTGGAAATGAGGTTGTGTGTTTTGTTCCACGAAATCAACTGTGACTGAAATTCTATAATTGTTTTTTGTTGATCGTTATCCAACTAACCTTCTTCCTTTTTTAATATGTACCATTAATAGTGATATGGCTGCAGGAGTAATTCCTGGCAATCGAGATGCTCTTGCAAGGCTCTCAGGTCGTGCTTCTGATAACTTCTGTTTAACTTCATTGGATAATCCAACGACATTCTTATAATCAATGGTTTCGGGGATAGGTGTATTTTCGTTTCTCTGTAGTTTGTCTATGTCCGCCTTCTGTCTCTTTATATAGCCTTCATATTTAACAGAGGCCTCTATCTCATCGATTACGTTTGTTGGCAATTCATCAGAGCCCTGGGGAAGGTGGGAATGGAACACTTTGGGCCTTTTTAACATCTCGAAAAGGCTAATATTATTAGAAATTTTCTCTCCGGACTGGTGTTCGATATGTTCAGCCTCTATTGTATTTGGTTGAAGCTTTACCTTTTTGAGTCTTGTAAATTCTAGCGATGATTGCCTTTTTTTCTGAAGGTATTTTTCCCAAAGCTCGTCTGGAACTATACCGAGGTTTCTGCCTTTTTCTGTTAACCGCATATCGGCATTGTCTTCTCTTAAAATAAGGCGGTATTCAGCTCTGCTTGTAAACATTCGATATGGTTCTTTGGTTCCAAGGCTTACAAGATCGTCAATGAGAACACCTGTGTAAGCTTCGTCTCTTTTTAAAACAAGGGCGTTTTGTTTTTTTGTCTTCAATGCAGCATTTATGCCTGCCATGAGGCCTTGAGCTGCTGCTTCTTCATAGCCGGTTGTTCCATTTATTTGACCAGCAAAGAAAAGACCCTCTATGGCTTTGGTTTCAAGTGAGTGTTTTAGTCCGGTGGGGTCAAAATAATCATACTCTATTGCATACCCTGGCCTGACAATTTCTGCGTTTTCAAAACCCTTGATTGATCTGATAAGGGCGGCTTGGGCTTTCAGGGGCAAGCTTGTTGATATACCGTTTGGATAAATTAGGTCAGATTCCAGACCTTCTGGTTCAGCAAAAATTTGGTGTGAATCTCTTTCCGAAAACCTCATCACTTTGTCTTCTATTGAAGGGCAATATCTTGGACCCACTCCTTCAATGACACCTGAATACATGGGAGACTCATGCAAGTGATCCATAATAATTTGATGGGTTTCTTTGTTGGTTCTAGTCATAAAACAGTCGAGCTGCTTAGGTCTTTCTTCTTTTTTTGACGTATAAGAAAGCAACGGTGTGGGGATATCTCCGGGTTGTGGAGTAAGAATTGACCAGTCTATTGTGTGTTTATTTAGTCTAGGAGGTGTACCGGTTTTCAATCTTCCCACTGACAAGTTTAAGCTTCTTAGTTTTTTGGCTAATTTTTCGCTAGATGGATCCCCTACTCTTCCTCCTGGAGATTGCTCCAATCCTGTATGCATTACCCCACCTAAAAAAGTTCCTGTAGTTAGCACCACAGTTTCTGAAGAGAATTCTTCTCCTGATTCGATTAAGACAGCTTTAATCTGTGAATTCTTTACCTTAAAATCTATTACAGATCCTTCTATCACTGTAAGATTGTTTTCTTTATTTACCAGTTCTTGAACTGCCGATTTATATAATTCTCTATCTGTTTGAACCCTTGTTGCTCTAACGGCCTGGCCTTTTGTTGAATTGAGAACACGGTAATGAATTCCAGCTTTATCTGCTGCTTTTGCCATCAATCCACCCATAGCATCAACTTCTTTTGCCAAGTGGCTTTTGCCTATACCACCAATAGCAGGGTTGCAGGACATCTCACCGATCTTTGAAGAATCGTGGGTAATTAAAGCTGTTTTCACCCCAAAGCGAGAAGCAACAGCGGCGGCTTCAACCCCTGCATGACCCCCTCCAATTACTACAACGTCGTACTTATTCACAATTTAAATAATATTTTAAGTTATTTACTTATATTTATCTTTTATATTAATTAGTTATTATTAAGGGCAACAATCTCTGTGGATAACCCTGAAGACACATACTGCTGCTGATTGTTATGGAAACACAACCCTGTTGGCGGTCGACCCATTAAACTTTTAATATTTTGTATCAAATGTGGGCAAAATAAAGCGCCCACAAAACGCGCACTTATCTTAACAGGTTCTTAACACCTATTTACCTATGCAAAATTCAGAAAATATTTCTCCAAGCAAATCATCAGAACTCAAGGGTCTCAATATCTCACCCAATACTCTATGGGAATTTTTAAGGTTTTCAGCAACCAACTCAAGACCCTGACCCTCTTCCAGGGAGGTTAAGGACTCGTCAATTCTCAAACCACCTTCAGTTAAACAACTAACATGCCTTTGTCTTGATAAAAAGGCTGTTTCTTGACCCTCATCAATATCAAGTTTATTCACTAAGCCCTTTAACAACTCAGGAACACCCTGTCCTGTTGTTGCTGTGATGTAAAAAACCCCTTCACCATTCTTTTTTTGGCCACCATACAAATCACATTTATTGTAAACAGAAATAAAATCTTCCATTCCAAAATCAAATTCAACAATTCTATTGGCGTCTTGCACAACAAGCGACAAATTAGATTTCTCTATAACTTCCCTTGATCTGTTGATACCCTCTTTCTCTATTTCGTTTTCTGGATTATCTCTCATGCCGGCAGTATCAATAAATTCTATCAACACACCATCAAGGTTGACCGGTACCTTCACGAGATCTCTTGTGGTACCAGGGATGTCAGAAGTAATGGCTACATTTTCTCTCGCTAATAAATTTAATAGTGTTGATTTGCCTGCATTCGGTGGGCCTACAATTGCAACACTATAACCGTCTCTTAACTTTACCCCCCCTACAGCAGAGCTGATTAGTTGAGTTGTCTGGTCTGAAAGACTCTTTAATCTATCAACACAAGTATTTAGCAAAGATTTATCAATATCTTCCTCAGGGAAATCTATATTGGCCTCTACAAAAACCCTTATTGCAGTTAATTCATCAAGAATATTGTTTATCGCATCGGAAAATTTACCCGTCAAAGAAGAATTAGCGGCTATGACAGCACTTTCACTTTGCGCATTTATCAAGTCTGCAACCGATTCTGCTTGAGCTAAATCGATTTTGTCATTTAAAAAAGCGGTTTTGGTGAATTCCCCGGGCTCTGCAACAACAGCCCCCAGCTTTATTGCAGTCTCTATAACCAAATTGACGATAGTCGGATTTCCGTGACAGTGAAATTCTATGACATCATCACCGGTGTAAGAGTGAGGAGATTTAAAAAAAACCACCATACAGCTGTCTATAACCAAATTCTCTCCAGATCTTATCTCACACCTTTTAAAACGCCACGGATCTGCCAATTGACCACACATTTCTTGAGCAATGACCTCGGACCGAGGACCTGACATCCTGATTACAGATATACCGCCCCTGCCAGAGGCTGTTGCAGGGGCAATTATTGTTTTCTTTTCGATCAATGGAGGCCTAAGCAGCTTGTCTTGAATACCACCACTGCTGCAGAATCTGTATTGCCATATTCATAGTCCAATATAAAACCAGACCAGACGGGAACCAGGCAAACATAAAAGCAAATACCAGAGGAAACACTTTCATCATCTGAGCCTGCATGGGATCTGCATTTGGCGGTGTCGGTGTAAGTTTTTGAGAAAGGAACATGCCCGCAGCATTTAAAATAGGAAGTATAAAATAAGGATCCATTGCTGATAAATCATCAATCCAAAACAGTGGTGAATGCCTGAGTTCAACCGTTTCGAGTAAAACCCAATAAAAAGCAAGGAAAAAGGGCATTTGAAGAACCATTGGTAAGCAGCCACCCAGAGGATTTACGCCCTCTTTTTTGTATAATTCCATTAATTCTTGGCTCATGGCTTGTTTGTTGTCGCCATGCTTTTCTTGAAGAAGAGCCATTTTGGGCTGTAATTTTCTTAAATTTCCCATAGAGACATAGGCTTTTGCAGAAAGCGGCCATGTAAGCAACTTAATAACAACAGTGAGAAATATTATTGCAAGGCCCCAATTATTAAATATAGAGTTTCCTAGGTCCAAAAGCCAATACATGGGCTTACCGAGCCACCATAAAAACCCATAATCTACAGTTAAACTAAGGTTTTCTTGTATTTCAGTGAGTTGTTCTGGTAATTTCGGCCCAACATATAAAGTATTTTTATAAAATACACTACCTCCAGACCTCAAAAGCTTCACTTCTCCAGTATATCCAACAGAATACCTGTCGTTGCTTGATGTGTACCTCCCCTGCAGCTTACTATCTTCTTGTTGCTCAGGAACCCATGCAGCCAAAAAGTAGTGCTGGATAATGGCCACCCAACCCTCTTTTGATGTTTGTGAATAGGCATCATCTACCAAATCATCAAAGCCATATTTTTCATACTTTTCTTCAGCAGTAGAAAAAACAGGACCATGGTATGCAAACCTTTCAGGGCTAAAAAAACCAAGATCCTTTTGTCGGGGCGCCTCTGTTTCAATTACCGCATAGGGAATCACATTCTTGTTCGGTTGATTATTGCTTGATGTTATTTTGTCTTCTACGATTATCTCGTAACCACTTCTCGCCAAAGTAATTTCTTTGGTTGTGAATAAACCATCATTTTCACCGGTTAAGGTGAACGTCGTAGATCCGTCATTATTAGAAGTAGAAAATGAGTTCGTAAAGTTGGGGTAGATATAGGAGTTCTCCTCTTCATTAATAAATCCACTATTGGCAAAGTAAGAATTTTTTCCATCAGCTCCAAGCAAAGGCAGGGGACTTTCCGAACCCAAGGAGACCTTAATGTCTTTAAACATAGACCTAAAAATCTTACCTGAAGTAGCATCAACCTCTAGAAAAATATCTTCATTTTCTATGGTAAATATCTCACCTTTGGGCTCATCAATATTATCTTCCGTAGCCTCGCCAATCCTCGACATGGCACTTAGGCTTGGAGAGTCATTTAAAGAAGAAGCCGGTTTAGTTTGTAAATACTCACTATCATTTATAGGTATTTCATTATTGGAATTATAATTTTCGCTTATCTGATTTAGCGGCTCTTGAGGCCACTGCATAAGTAGATAGTATGCAGTTATTGCAATAGCTATAATAAGAGAGGTTTTAATTACATCCATGTCTTTCTCCGGTTGGCACATTGTCTATTCCACTACCCCCCCAGGGGTTGCATCTGACTATCCTTTTTAAGGACAAAAATAGACCATAAAAAATACCATGAGCGTCTAAGGCCTCTATGGCGTATTGTGAACAAGTTGGGTGGAACCTACAGTTTTGTCCGAGCAAGGGACTCAAAAACTTTTGATAAATTTTAATGGTTTTAATGAACATATTTTTTATCATTTTTACTTACAAAATTTATTCCAAATCATTTTAAGATCCTCTTTCAGATCTTGCTCTTTGTCATTTAGATTTCTCTTTACATAGACAACAAAATCTCTGTGAGGTAATTCTAAGACCTTTGACCTAAAACTTCCCTTTATTTTTCTTTTTATATTATTTCTATCTACTGCAAGTTTGGTGTCTTTTTTTCTTATCGCCACACCTATCCTTGCAAAACCTAAATTATTGCACTTGGATAGTACGAGGATATTTTTTGTAGAGAATTTTTGATCTGGGGATGAGAAGATTTCTTTAAAACCTTCTTTTGAACTTATAGAGCGCTTGAGGCTCATTTAAACCGTTAGAGAAAGCCTCCCCTTTTTCCTTCTACTGCTCAGTACTTTTTTTCCACCCAAGGTAGAATTTCTAGTGCGAAAACCATGTGTTCTGGCTCTTTTTATTTTGCTTGGTTGATATGTTCTTTTCATAGTACTTAAAAGGTAATTCGGTTGCGCATAATAGAGTTTTTGCAAGATTAAGACAAGCAAAAAGATTACTACAACATATTAACATGTTATCCACAATAAATATCTATTTTTATTCTGTGGATAACTTTCATAATTTATATATACTCTTGAAGTATGACAGAACTACACTTTTGGGGAGAATGCAAAAAAACATTAGAAAGAGACTTGCCTATAGAGGAGTATTCTACCTGGATAGCACCCTTAACGCTAGAACAGAATAATGGCTCAACACCCCTTTCTTACAGTGTTTTAGCACCAAATAAGTTTATTTCTGACTGGGTTGAGGACAACTATGGTCTAACGATAAAAGAAAGGATATCTGCTATAACAAGCAATAGAGACCTAAACCTGAATTTTGAAATCTTTATAGACTATCACGATAAGCCAAACGTAGCTGAAACTATAGATGTAAGCTCTAATTCCGCTCATCAAACTATTAAAGAAGAGCCCAGATCGCCTAAAAAAAGTAATCTAATTGAAGGATTTACTTTTGACACTTTTGTTGAAGGCAAATCTAATAACATAGCACTTGCTGCTTCTAGGCAAATCGGGGATGGATTAAAGAATTCATACAATCCACTCTTTATATACGGTGGAGTAGGTTTAGGCAAAACCCATCTAATGCATGCTGTTGGAAATGAACTTTTAAGAAAGGATCCTTCTAAGAAAATATCATATGTACATTCAGAGAAGTTCGTGAGTGATATGGTAAAATCACTTCAGTTAGGAGCAATTAGCGAATTTAAACAGTATTATAGATCTTTAGATGCATTGCTTATCGACGACATTCAATTCTTTGCCAAGAAAGAACAGTCTCAAGAAGAGCTTTTTCATACTTTTAATTCTTTATTAGAGCAGGGCAGTCAGATGATTCTCACTTGCGATAGGTATCCTAAGGAAATAGATGGTTTAGAAGACAGGTTGAAATCCAGGCTTGGGTGGGGTTTGCCAGTTGTAATTGAGCCTCCTGAACTAGAGACACGAGTCGCTATCTTGTTAAAAAAAGCTCAATCCATGAATCAACAGCTAAATGATGAATCAGCATTTTTTATAGCACAAAAGGTTAAATCCAACGTCAGAGAGCTAGAAGGGGCTCTGAAGAGAGTTATTGCTAATTCCAATTTTACGGGACGTCCTATATCTGTAGAGCTAATAAAAGACTCCTTAAAGGATTTACTGGCAATACAGGCTAGACAGGTAAGTGTTGATAACATCCAAAAAATAACAGCTGATTACTACAATATTAAGTTAAGTGATATTCTTTCAAAAAGAAGAAGTAGATCGGTGGCAAGGCCGAGGCAAATGGCTATGTTCTTAGCCAAAGAACTTACAAACTACAGCTTACCCGAGATAGGTGAGTCTTTTGGGGGCAGAGACCACACCACCGTAATACACGCATGCAAAAAGATTAATGAGTTGAGAAGGTCCAACCTGGACATAGAAGAGGATTATAGAAAGCTTTTAAGGGTTTTAACTATATAATAGAACTATGAAATTTATTACGGAAAAAGCACAGATTGTTGATTCTCTTCAAAATGCTGCTGCTGTAGCTGAAAGAAGGCAGACTATACCTATTTTAGCAAACTTAAGACTCAAGATCGTTGATGGAAAACTAGAAGTAACGGCTACAGATCTTGAAATTCAAATAAAAACTTACTCTGAATTAAAAGACATACAAGAAGAGGGCGAAACAACTGTATCTGCTAGAAAAATGTCTGAATTATGCAGATCTTTACCTGAAGGTGAGAATGTTAGTTTTTCTCTTGCTAACGGAAAATTAACAGTAAGCTCAAATAATTTCCATGCTGATTTCGCAACTATTTCTGCTGATGACTTCCCTGAGATTGAAATTAACGAAGAACAAACTCCTGTAACCATTCAATCCGGTGTGCTCAAAAGAATACTTTCAAAAACCTCGTTTTCTATGGCATCTCAAGATGTTAGGTACTACTTAAATGGCATGTTACTAGAGCTTGAAGGTAATAAAATAAATGGTGTAGCAACAGATGGTCATAGGCTTGCTTATTCTTCTGCAAAATCAAATGCCGGAGATCTAGATGTTAGAAATATTCTCCCCAGAAAGGCGGTTTTGGAATTATCTAAACTCCTATCTACAGGTGAAGATCCCGTAGAGCTTATGATAGGACCGTCCTACGTTGACGTTAAAACACAGAATTTAAGCTTCTCTAGTAAGCTGATAGATGGAAAATACCCTGATTATGATAAAGTTTTCCCTACTGGAGAGCCACTGCCACTTGAAATTAGCAAAGAACTTCTCCAATCGGCCCTTAGTAGAGCTTCTGTGCTCTCAAATGAAAAATATAGAGGAGTAAGATTTCAATTAAGTGAAGGTGAGCTGAAATTGACAGCAAATAATCCAGAACAGGAATCTGCCGAAGAAATTCTCAAGGTTGACTACAAAGGCATGGACCTTGAAGTTGGTTTCAATATAGGTTATTTGTTAGATGTACTTAATTCAATAGAAAGTGAAATAGTACATTTTGAATTTTATGGAGAGGACTCCAGTTGCATTATCAAAGAATCTAACTCAGAGGATGATGTTTACGTCATCATGCCCATGAGGCTCTAATGCCTCTTCAGAGGTTACAATTAAAAGATTTTAGGTTATTTCAAGAACATTCTTTTGTCTTCACTGAAGGCACAAACTTAATTTTAGGTAAGAATGGTTCTGGAAAGACCACGCTATTAGAATCTCTAAATATATTATTAACGGGTAAGTCTTTCCGAGAAAAAGATACTAAAGACTGCATAAGGGACGATGAGAAGTCTTATTCTCTCTTAGCCAGGGGACTTCTTAGAGATAAAGAGCTCCACTTAAATGCAACTAATAATCATGATGGAAGGCTTGTATCGAGTAGATCATTAGACAAAAAGAAAGTAAAAAAAGAAGATCTTTTTTACCTTCAGGCTGTTCTTTCCAGGAATTTAAAGATGATCGATGGAGAGCCAGACATCAGAAGAGATTATTTTAATGAGTTAATGTTTCACGTGAAACCTGAAGCTCAAAAAATTTATACAAAATATCAAAAAGCCCTGAAACAGCGTAACCGATCCCTTAAAAATAAAAATGATAATTCGGCAATAGCTTTATGGACAAAAGAAGTCTCAGCAATTGGTTTGGATTTAAGCTTAATGCAATATGATTTTTTTAAATCATTTAAGAAATATGTAAAAATTTATATAGAAGACTCCATTTCTGCAAAATCATTTCACTTTCTGGAGGGTTTGGATGTTAACTTCTCTAAAGGATGGGAGAGAACAAAAAAGCTTGATGAGTCTCTTCAGGGCTGCTTGGAGCGAGATATGGCTTTAGGGTATACCTCTAAAGGCCCTCATAGAATGGACTTTACTTTCAATATAAATAATAAAAAAGCTTCATCAAATCTTTCTAGAGGTCAACTTAAGATATTGATTTTATTGATATTTTTGTCTAATCATAGCTTGCTAAACGATCTTAAGAATACTGAAATTATTCTAATGGTAGACGACTTGGGCTCTGAATTAGATAACAAAAATCTCACACTGATTCTTGAAGAGATTCTCAAGATAAATAATCAAATAATCCTTACTGGAATTGAAGGCGATGAAATTCATAGTTCATTAAAGAAATTGACTAACTTTACGCAGATTAATATCTAAATTTATATTAAAATAGGTGGATGCCCACCAAGAAAAAACCCTCTCCTTCTAAAGCGCCTAAAAAAAATATTAAATCTCCAGAAGATTCCTACGATTCTTCAAGTATCACCGTCTTAAAAGGCTTAGAGGCTGTTAAGAAAAGGCCCGGGATGTACATTGGTGATACAGATGATGGCACAGGATTACATCACATGGTCTACGAAATCGTAGACAACTCAATAGATGAGGCCTTAGCAGGACATTGTGATGAAATCATTGTCACAATTAAGGCTGATGATTGTGTATCGGTTTCTGATAATGGAAGAGGAATCCCTACAGATATGCACGAAGAGGGCATGTCTACTGCGGAAGTGGTCATGACCAAGCTGCACGCTGGCGGAAAGTTTGATGATAACTCTTACAAAGTTTCTGGCGGACTTCATGGTGTGGGTGTCTCTGTAGTAAACGCTTTATCGCAAGATTTAAAGTTAACGATCTATAGAGGCGGAAAAATTCACGAACAAGATTATTCCGATGGAGCTCCGAAAAGCAAACTTAAGGTTACAGGAAAAACAGATAAAACCGGAACCGAAGTAATGTTTGTTCCCTCTGTAACCACATTTACCAATATTCTTTTTGAGTATGAAATTTTAGAAGCTAGGCTCAGGGAGCTTTCGTTCCTAAATTCAGGCTTAAAAATAGTTCTTGAGGACGATAGAACCTCTAAGAAAACAGAGTTTATGCATAAAGGCGGGCTGGCTGAATTTGTTGCGTTTATAAACAACAAAAGAACAACTGTAAATTCAATTTTTCATTTTGTTAAGGAATCAAAAGATGGGATAACCACAGAAGTGTCATTGCAATGGAATGATGGTTATCAGGAAAACATTCAATGCTATACCAATAACATCAAACAAAGAGACGGCGGAACACATCTAGTTGGTTTTAGAACCGCCCTTACTAGAACCCTCAACAACTTCATGGAAAAAGAGGGAATGAATAATAAGGAAAAAATTTCAACCTCAGGAGACGATGCTAGAGAGGGCTTGGTTGCGGTTGTATCTGTAAAGGTTCCTGATCCTAAATTTTCTTCTCAAACAAAAGATAAGCTGGTCTCATCTGAAGTCAGACCTGTAGTTGAACAAGAGGTCTATAAGGCCTTAACTGAATATTTGTTGGAAAATCCAGCAGAAGCAAAGTTAGTTGCAACAAAAATAATTGAAGCAGCTAGGGCAAGAGAAGCCGCAAGGAAAGCAAGAGAGCTAACAAGAAGAAAGGGTGTTTTTGAAGGCGGAGGATTGCCAGGAAAATTATCTGATTGCCAGGAGAAGGACCCTGCAAAAAGTGAGGTCTATCTTGTAGAGGGTGAGTCGGCCGGAGGATCTGCTAAACAAGGAAGGGATAGGCATTTTCAAGCAATTCTACCCCTGAAAGGGAAGATCTTAAATGTGGAAAAGGCCAGGTTAGATAAAGTTTTATCTTCAGAAGAAATAGTTATTTTAATTACTGCCCTTGGATGCGGAATAAAGGGAGAAGAGTGGAAAGAAGAAAAACTCAGATACCACAGAATAATCATAATGACAGATGCTGATGTAGATGGATCACATATTAGGACACTTCTACTTACGCTTTTTTACAGACAGATGCCTGAACTCATCGAAAAGGGTTATATCTACATTGCACAACCTCCCCTCTATAAATTAAAGAAAGGTAAACAAGAAACCTACGTCAAAGATGATGCTGAGTTAAGAGAGCTCTTGGTTGCAGAGATTCTAGATGACGCAAAACTTGTTTTGAACAAGAAAGGAGAGTCCATAACAGGGCAAGCTTTAGGCAAATTTATTTCACAACATGAAAAAATTCAAAACGTAGTCAAAGGGTTAACACATATATACCCATTAGAATTATTAGAGGGTATTAAACATGCACCAATAATCAAGAGTTTAGAGGATGAGAAAGAGCTAAAAAAATGGTGTGGTAGCCTAGAAAAATATTTAAACGAAAATGCTGAACAAGGCTCCGCATGGAAAAGTAGTTTAGACAAAACAGAATCTGGAGACTTAGAGCCAATAGTAGATTTAGTAAAGCACGGAACTCAATCTGACTGGAATTTAAATAAGGCATTTTTTAATTCAAAGGCCTATAAGGACATCGCAAATCACGGATCTGACATGAGTGATATGTTTAATCAAGATAGCTATTTTGAAATAAACGGCAAGCAAATCGGTGTAGATAATTTTGCCCATGCTTTAGAAGAAGTCCTCTCAATTTCAGAGAGGTCTTTTACTAAATCAAGGTATAAAGGCTTGGGTGAAATGAATGCTGAGCAATTATGGGATACGACGATGAATCCTGATATGAGAATATTAGGCCAGGTAGGTATAGAAGATGCTATTGCGGCAGATGAATTATTTCATGCCCTCATGGGAGATGAGGTGGAGCCAAGAAAGGAATTTATAGACGAGAATGCAAAGCTTGTTGTTAATTTAGACGTATAAATGCAGTTATCTAGGAACTAAGTTTTTTCTCTACCCACATTCTTACCTCGTTTGCAGACTTTTTGGAGTCTCTGACATAAAAAGCACCACCTATGTGAAGTTTTATTGTCCCAGGTTTTTTTATAAATTTATGGGCGGGCCAGCAGTCGCCTGAGTTATGACATAATGGAATCACCTTAACGTTGTTTTGTTTTGCTAGCTCAAATCCACTCCTCGCATATTTACCAACTCTTCCCGCTTGAACTCTAGTTCCTTCTGGAAAAAACAATACAAACATGCCATCGTTCAACCTATCAGATCCTTGCTCGAGAGTTTGAATCAGAGCATCTTTAGGCCTGCTTCTATTAATGGCAATAGGATTTAACATCTTCATAGCCCAACCCCACAAAGGAATAAATAACAGTTCGCGCTTTAAAAGAGTACAAAGTGGATGAAATAAATACTGCATAGAAAAAGTTTCCCACTGTCCTTGATGATTGGAAACTATAACGCAGGGTTCATCAGGAAAGTTCTCTTGACCTATTATCTCAACTTTTATATTGCAGGTTAACTGAAGGAACCAATTTGCAAATCTGGGCCAAAGAGAAAAAAGTTTTAATCTTTTGTTTAGACTTAAAAAAGGACCTATGAGGCAGGCAAGAATACTTGCAAGGACACCAGAACTTATATATCCCAAGTAAAAAATTCCAGACCTAAGATAGATCACTGTTTATTTATAATGTATTTCGCTGCTTCCATTAAATTATCAAAGCAATTTTCTGGAGGAGGGCTGTTATTCGTGCCAACAACCTTTTCACCATAACCGCCCTTTTTAATTAAAAGAGGCACGCATCCGTAATTTCTTCCTGCAAGTATGTCTGATTCTTTATCTCCTATAAAATACTTGCCCTTCAGGGAAATATTTAGAGAATCTTCTATCTCTTCAAGAAGACCTACTTCAGGTTTTCTGCATTTACAGAAACTCTCCGGAGAATGAGGACAATAGGCTATATAGTCTATTTCTCCACCAACTTTCCTTAAGAGGTCTTCCATATAATCATGAATTAATGATAAATCGGANTCAGAAATTATTTCTTTCTCTATACAGGCCTGATTGGTAGCTATGGCAATTCTGTAGCCTTTCTTATTTAGAAGCGCTATCGCATCCAAACTTTCCTTGATAGGTTCAAAATCTTCAGGTCGCGTTACATAGGTCATCAGATCAACATTTATGACGCCATCTCTATCTAAGACAACTATATCTTTCATTTTCGTTTAAATAGAGTAGTTTTCTAACAAAAAAGCGTTAACTTCTTCTAAATTGACTCGTTTTTGATCCATAGAATCTCTATCTCTGACTGTAATTGTTTTATCTTCAAGAGTCTGAAAATCGACGGTGATACAAGCAGGTGTACCTATTTCGTCGTGTTTTCTATAACTTTTACCGATATTACCTGTATTTTCTAGCAAGACTCTACCCGTCAAGGATCTCTGTAGTCTATTCTTCAATTCTATCGATTTAGC
>JGI20155J14468_10000843_pt1 | contig 24353 bp, 17 predicted proteins | sample COG_05_FD_14468 | JGI IMG/M metagenome (IMG submission 14468) | reverse complement strand
GCGGGGTCGCGTGTAGTAGTCTTCATCAGGAAGACAAAGATACAGAAAAAGGGCGGACGACGAACTCGTCGTTGCTACAAAAAATACGCGGAGGAGGAAACAAAAAGAAGTACATCGTCACGCTAAAGTCACGCTACGAGAGCTTTAAACTGTGCAAAGAAAGAAAAGAATTCAATTGCAAGAAGGCTTTCCGTTCTGGGTTTACCGTTTTCGCGACGGAACAGGAGTTGGAGAGGATGAAGTTGGATCTGGACGAGATCGAGGATATCGAAGAGGACGCGATCGTTTCGAAGATGTCGCCGCCGTGGCATTTAGATCGAATCGATCAAAATTACTTGCCCTTGGATAATCGTTTGTCGTTTAGCGATCTGGATGGTACGCAAAGAGGTGAAGGCGTTTATGTGTACGTGCTCGATACTGGAGTGCAATCTAAACACGCAGAATTGCGCGGGAAAATCGATTCGCACGTGACTGCGCTCGATCCAGATGAAGACAATCTTCTGGATCTCGATCCGGATGGTCACGGTACTTTTTGTGCCTCATTGATTGCAGGTCGCACTACTGGCGTTGCACCTGGAGCAAAAATAGTGTCAGTGCGCGTGTTAAACTCGGATGGAGCGGGAAGCGTTTCAGATGTAGTCGCTGGACTCGAGTGGACCAGCGATCAAATCCTTTCGAAACAAGCGGAAAATAGCGATATGTTTAAAGGTGCGGTAGTTTTACTCGCCCTTGGAGCTCCCATTGGCGTCCGTTCCAGGGCGCTTGAAAACGCTGTGGACAGGTTCGCTCGAGAAACGAACAGTTTGTTGGTGACTGCGAGCGGCAACCAAAACGCGGATGCGTGTGCTTCGGTGCCAGCGAGAAGCTCGAGATGCATGACCGTAGCAGCTACGGATAGCAGAGATATGAATTACGCGTGGAACAATTTAGGAAGATGCGTGGACGTGTTTGCCCCCGGGGTGAGATTGGTAGGTGCGTGCGCTGGTCAAAACAGGTGTACAAAGAAGAATGAAGTAGACGCGATTACAGCAAAATCATCTCACAACGATGACGACGATGATATCGAATCGTTATACGGCTATCAATCTGGCACATCTATGGCAGCTGCCGTCGCGGCTGGAGCAGCAGCCCGTATTCTTTCAGAAAATCCTAATTTCGGGGCCGAAGAAGTAAAAGGGATCATCATAAGAAACGCGACGCGGGGTATCGTTGTACTCGGAAGTTCATCTGTGCTCTATACGGTGACCTACAATCGTTTACTCCGCTTACATTGAATAAATAAGAGAGAACAAAAACGAACGACGCCATGCAATACTACTAAAATATAAAATGAATTGCTATAATCATCTTGCTGCCGAAAGCTTTTGAGAAATTAATACGTAGGAATCAACGCCAACCGCGAAGAATATACCGTTATTCGTTCCCGCACTCACTCCCGACTTTCCCGTATACGTTGGCGCCAATATACCAATCACGGCGCCACCAGAATCGACCAACACACCGCCGCCACCTTCGTTTGGAAAAGAAGCCGTCGTTTGAATACAATTCCGCAACGGGCGACCAGTCGCGGAAGGCACTGTTCTATTCAACCCGGATACAATTCCAGAACGAATTACTGAATTCCCGATATCTCCACCACCTCTTCTGGAAGACTCCTTAAATGCCGCCAAAGCATCCTGCCCGACTTTCAAATTTCCCGAACGGCCAATCTTAGCCGCTTTCGGCGGCGGAGCGCCGGCGTTGTTTCCCTCGACTTTATTCACTCTCAGGAAAGCGATATTCGTATCGATGTCGCTAAACGCCACCGTCGCGGCATACTCGCGTCCATCCGCAAACTCAACTTGTAAACTCTTGCTATTCTTTGACAAATCCGTCGCCGTCGTGGCTACGTACCAATTATTGTCGTTTGCGGCGATTGACCACACGAAACCGGACGAGACGAGAAGTCCCGTTTCGCCGTTGAAAACGCTCACTAAAGATTCCAAAATCGTTGAAGCAGCACTGATCGATTTGGATTCGTCCACCAGCATCGCGTGCGCGGCATTTTCTGATGATGATGTTGCGAGTACTAAAGCAGTAAATGTTGGAAGTAGTACCACGTCTCGTCGATGACGTCGTTGTCGTTCACCTTCTCCGCTTTGGTTCTGCGCTTGGTGGTCGTTAGGGGATTTGCAAGCGGAAGAATACGAAGAAGAACTTTTAGAAGGGAGTCTTTGTCGATGATTGGTTGACGACACCGATGCGAGGAGAGAGGAACGAAATCTATCGTTCGTGACGCTGCGAGCAGCAATATCAGCGCGAGACGATTGATGATGCGGCGAAGCGAGAGATGGATGTGCGATGAGAGACATTATTTATCCTTGGAGAGAAGTGTGGTACAAGTGCTGTCAAAGTGGTGTCAAAAATACGATGTACGGAGTAAGTTTCAACCGACTAAATTTTGCACCCACTTCGTCGTAGGTTTCTCCACGTACTCGTGAACAATCGCAGATAAACCGACGAGCATTATTACGAACGCGATGACGATTACATCGGGGTATCTGGGGTCATCTCCGCCCTCGTAATTTCGAAAACAGTCCGACCACGTGCGAATATGTTCGGCTTGTCGATCGCACGGAGGGAAAAGGTTCATGGAGTGTATTTCCATCGCGGTCCAGTACGAATAGAACGGAAACTGGAGCAAGTATATCGCGAAGGACCACTGACCGATGCGTTGCGGGATTTTCAAATTTAATAATCGGTAGGAGTAGGATTCGGTGCAGGCGGTGAGACCAAACAGCCACGCGGCGACCGGGAGGGTGAGAATGAACTCGTTGAATATGCGGATATTTTTTGAGTCGGTGTGAATACCGCTGAAAACCATACTGGTGATGATCCAGATGGTGAGAAAGAGGCTGAGAACGTCCGTGCGGAAGGCCCATTTTCCCCGATACGATGAGGTTGACGAGTCAGCTTGGTTCGCTTCTCCCGCCTCTTCTTCCTGTTGTTCCACTTTGAGGGCGTCATCGACACGCATTCTTGCAGCACCCAAGAGCATTCCCATGAAAAATAGAGGGAGGCGAACAGGAAACCAAGCTCGTGCGCAAAAGTATGCCCGAACTCCGTCCAGATCTGTATCCAATGCGGTGACCAGAGTAGAGGCGCGACCATTGAAATCTTTATCCTTCCAAATGTTACGAAAGTACGTGGAATTCATGATACCCATCAGGGTGAGCGGTAAGAAAGACGAAAGGTGGTAGAATCGAAGGATATACTTTTTATAACCAGCCAATTCAGCCGAGAGGAGCAAAGTTTTGTCAATGCTGTTGTGGATGTTTTCAACAGTCTCCTCGCCACCTCCGCCACCGCCACGGAAAAATAGTCTCTGTTTGATTCGGTCAACGAGAGAGCGCTTGTTGATCGATGAAGCAGCCTGTTCTTCGATCTTCTCCTCCAAACTCGCAAGTTTTCTGCACATCCACGGAAAGCAAAAGTAAAAGCCGAGCTGACAAGATAAACTCCAGCACACGGAGTTCCAGTAACAGAGCGAAAAAATCCACGAGTGCATCAAGAAAGGCGTTAAAGCAATACCCATAATAAGATTGACTTCTCCGCTTTTATTTTGCCAAAAGTTATAATCGTCTCTTATTTGCGCGTAATTTAAGAACACAAATGGTGCATACAAAACTAAACATATCCAGTGCAGAGGCAAGGCACGAGCGTATCGTCGCTTGATAAACGTCCAATAAGAGAACGTCTCGGTATCGCAGACTTTATGCCGATATCCCACGTATAAAACGAATCCAGTAATCATGAAGAAGGTACTCACTGCGAGACCTCCTTGAAAATCGATTGGCACTTGATTTTTGGAGCCATAAAATAGTAACCAGTGTCCAGACGCGATTTGAATCGCCGTAATTGCTCGAATACCGGTGATGGCGGAAGTATCAATTTTCGGTGGCTTTGACCAAACTTTTTTCTCCTTTTTCTTTGCGTCGCTCATAATTTCTGCTTCACCTTCTTCCGTCGCACTTGGTGCCATGTCAATCACGCGAGAGTGTACAAGGTTGCTGGTATGAATTGGATCATCTCTGATCGTCTCGTCGCGGTTGCGTCTAAAAAACATCGTCGTCGAAGCGTCGTCGAAAGTGAAGGAAAAAATTTCTCACACGCTTCTTTTTCTGTTTTTTCGTTGTTGTTGACCGCCAGAAATAAGCCCGTTATCTTTTTCGAATCGCTTGCTTCTCTGTCGATGATAGATAAACAACGCGCGAAGAAGTACAACAACGATAAAAAAAGCACCGGCAGAAATACCTATAGTCTTGGCGCTTGCAATTTTCTTCAGTGGCGGTGATGGTGGTGGTGATATTGCAGTTCTGATAGGCGGTATCATTTTGCAAGTGCCCATCTCAAACTGATACTTCTCACTGACCTGGGAAGAAAGTAGGACTCTTCGCCGCAGTGGCGCTGGTGGTGCAGATGGAGAGCTTGGCGAGCTCGGACTGGATGGAGCGGACGGTGAAGCTGGCGAAAGTGGTGATAGTGGTGTTGATGGTGTAGCCGGTGGGAGCGGCACCGGTGGCGTAGAAGGTGTCGATGGTGAGTTTGGTGGTAGTGGTGATGACGGTGTTGATGGTGAAGCCGGTGGGAGCGGCACCGGTGGCGTAGAAGGTGTCGATGGTGAGTTTGGTGGTAGTGGTGATGACGGCGTTAATGGTGAGCTTGGCGTTGACGGTGAGCTTGGCGTTGACGGTGAGCTTGGCGTTGACGGCGAGCTTGGCGTTGACGGCGAGTTTGGCGTTGACGGTGAGCTTGGCGTTGACGGCGAGTTTGGCGTTGATGGCGAGCTTGGCACAGGTGGAGAACTTGGCGTTGATGGCGAGCTTGGTGCAAGTGGTGAGCTTGGCGTTGACGGTGAGCTCGGCGAGAGAGGTGACAATGGTGCCGATGGTGAGCTTGGTGAGGCCGGCGCCGATGGTATCGATGGCGAAGGAGGTGCTGGAGGAGATGGACTCGGTGGAGGTGAGAGAAGAGGATGACTTGGTGGTGGTGATAGCAATGGTGGTGGTGGCAAAGGAGGAGAATTTGGTGGCGGTATCAGCGGTGGCGGTGGTGGAGAAGGATATACAAATGTTGGAGAAAATGGAGGAGGCTGTAACGGAGGAGATTCTGAAATTTCCGGCATCGGTGGCGAAGGAGGTAAGAACGGCGGCGGTACAAATGACGGCATCGGCGGCGGTGACAGTATTGGTGAAGGCGGTGGCGTGAACTCACCATCCTCTTCACTACCAGTGCCAGTAGCACTATTATCGCTCTCTCCAACACCATACACTTGAATAAATCCATCTCCAGAAGACGCCGACGCGTACATAACATTATCCAACCCGCCTTTGCGTAAAGCGTCGACAACGTCCTCCGCCGGTATCGTCGTCAATCTGTTTCCTTTTTCCGCCGCTTCAACTAACGTCTTTGTCAAAACTCCAAACTTTATAAATACAACTTTCATCGCGCTCTTCGCGCTCCTCGACTGACTTTCGCCCGCTCCTCTCACCTCGAGCGCTTCCACCGTCCGCGCGTCCACATCCATCACCTTCGCCACGGCGCTCGCAAATCTCGCCACATTCATCGCTAAATCATCCATAAAACTCGCATCATCGTACCCGTGCAAACCGTATTCCGCTTCAACTCGGTATTTATACTCCGCAGATCGATACATGTACACACTTTCATCGTCCTCCTCCGATTCATCCTTCTCGCAAAACGCCTCGTTTTTCACGCACTGGTAGTTTGCATAACACGGACTGCCCACCGGGAAGGCCCCGATTTTGACCCCACCATTCCCGAGCGCATTTGCGCTCAACTTCTCGACAAATGCGCAAAATAATAATACTAACCACATCGTCGTACTCATCGCGAGCAATGATGCCAAAACAGGAGGGGGCAAAAGCACACGTACCATTGTCTTTGTCTTCTTAAACTTCGCGTATTTTAAAGTGAAGCTATTTTTGGCACTTTTTAGATACAAAAAATGCACTCGAGAGTGAACAAAACATTCTTCATTTACTCTTGACACAGAGAGAGAGAGAGAGCGAACGAGCAGAGTTTTGACGCGAAAGGGGTGTTGTCATTGTTGTAATTGTGCGCGCGAAAGAGGTGATAGAGCGTGAGAACAACACACCATTTTACTTTAAGATCTTTGTGGTTTTAGGGGTGTTGTTTGTTGTTTCGGGAAAGAAGTAACAACCGCATTCATTTCATGAAACTCATCCACGAAAAGTTCGAACGAGACGGCAAAGGTTCGGTGAAATGTACCCCGGAAACCGAGGACGACATGTGGGATGTGTACAATTTGCTCAAGGTGGACGATATCGTCCACGCGACGGCGACGAGGAAAGTGAAAGCATCCGAGATGGAATCTTCCGGGGCGAACGTGAGAGATACCTCGTCGAAAGTTATTAAACTAAACTTAGGCGTGAAAGTGACGAGCATCGATTGGGATCCAGATTTGAGTCTCGTGAGGGTTTCGGGACGGAACCAAACGGTGAGCGAATACGTAAAGCAAGGCGCGATGCATACGTTGGAGTTGACGACGCATAAAGCGGTGACGATCGAGAAGAGCGAGTGGGACGGGGAAGACGTGAGACGGTTTCGAAAAGCTTTGGAACCGAACGTGCAAGCGACGATTGTAGCGATGTTGATATCGGATGTAGGTGAGTGTCGCATAGTGTTGTGCGGCGGCGCTCGGACGACGGTAGTCGCGAAGATTGAAAGATCGATACCGAAGAAGAAAGGGGTAGGGGCGGTAGTTGGGCACGAAAAACAGTTGGGTAAATTTTACGAGGATATTTGCGACGCAGTATTAGGCAGCGGAAGTGGTCACGCGTCGTCGTCGTTGTCAGCGGCAGCAGCGACAACCGACGAGAAGAAGAAGAAGAAGAAACATTTCCTGGAAAATTGCCCAAACTGTTTCGTCATCGCAGGCCCTGGCTTTGGGAAGGAGAATATTTTGCAAAAGCTCAACGAACGCTCGCAAAAATTGTATTCTGGCAAAACCTTCGAGAGTTGGTTGAAGTCATCGTTCGATTGCGTATTAGTGAAGAACGTTCGAGCGTCGAGCGCGCACGTGGGCGCGCTTTTGGAAGCGCTAAAAGACCCGTCCACGCGCAAAGCGGTTGGCGCCGCCGCGGAAACGCTCGACGCGGACGTGCTCGAACAATTATACGCGGAAATTGAGAAGTATAAAGCTTTGTATGGGCCGTCGCACGTGCTGAAAGCGTTCAAAGAAGGCGCGATTAAGATGTTGCTCTTATCAGACGATGTATTTCGCACGAAAGATCCAATCGAAAGAAAGTTATGGACGAAAGTTCGCGAGGACGTGGAAAATTCCGGTTTCGGCAGCGCGAGGGTGTTTTCAACCGGTCACGAAAGTGGGGAGAGGTTGAAACAATTGACTGGAGTGGCGGCTATATTAAGGTTTCCAATGGAGGAGTTGGTCGAGTCCGAATTACCGAATCCACCGGATTATAAGAAATGGTTAGAAGATTTGAGCGACGATTAGAATAGAATAAAATTATAGTATTTACTAGCATACAGCGCCGTGATATTCGCACGTTTACGTTTTTTACGATGTCTGTTTTTATCTCTAAATGTGTTTTACAAAGTTATACGTGCGCTATTATTATATATCTACTTAAAAACAAATCTCCCCCTTTTCGTCGTCTCTCGAACTAAAACAACAAATCCTCGTCCTTTTCGTTGGCGAAATCGATCAAATTCCCAACCGGACCGGCGCCGCTCCCGCCTTCGCCTTTGACCACCCCTTCTCCTTTACTCAGCGATTCCTCCTTCTCCTCTCTCTCCTTCGCGTCTTTCTTCTTCTTCGCTTGCACTTTCTTCAACCGAAAAAATTCCTCTCTCTCCAACTCGTCCAACTCCCCTTTAATGTAACTCACCGTATTCTCCAACCTCGGCGTGACTACGTTCTCCAACGCGTTTACGCGTCTGTTGGTCGTTTTAATCGCCTGATCGAGCGTTAAAAACGCCGTCTGTAAACTCGCGAGTTCCACGAGCGTTTGCAACGCCTCTTTGTACGCTTTTTTACACTTTTGAATCTGTTTCCCGCCTCTTCCTAACCCGGTCAATTCGCTCTTACTCTCCGTCGTCGCCGTCGTCGTTCCTGTTTCGCCCGATCCTCCTCCGCTCGCTCCTATCAAGCTCCCACTCCCGCAGGCGTTAAACTTCGGAATCTTCACCCCGGCGACGTTATCCGCGTACGCTCGCACTCGAATCTCCGCTTTCCCGTCCACGGAATCTAAAACCGTGTGTTTAATCCCGTCTCCACCGACGTATTTCGCTTCCGTCCACGCGAACGACGCGGATTTCATGTTCTCGCCCATGGAGAGTTTCGTTTGGACGATCTTCTTTAGGATTTGTCGATAGCGGAGAGACAAGGCGTCGGCTTTTTTCTTGAGCAGTTTATACCCGCGTTGGGCGCCGATGAGGCGGTTTTTGACCACGGCGAGGACCGTGACCGTTGGGACCACGTTTAAGCGGTTCGTCGTTGACATTATTCGTCTTCTTCGTTTAATTTATGTGTTCTCTTTAACGCGCTTTTATCTTCGCTAAAAATGGCGATTTTCGCTTCCAATTTCACCACAGAAAAGAGCGCTTTAAAGAGAGAGAGAGAGAGGCTCAATCATCAAACAAAACGGCGAAGAAGAACATGACGACGACGAACAGTGGTGGTGTTATTAAATGCTTCATCCCGCAAACCATCTCCTCGGACGTGAAACTGCGTCAAAAAGTCCTCTCCGTCTTTAACAAACGACGATCCGATTTCCCGAACGAGGCGAAGTACAACGACTATTTAGAACACGTGGAAGAGATCGTATTCAACGCGATCGAAGGCATCGCGAGCGCGACGGAAACGGAGAAGATTTTACAAAAAGAGAAACGAGAACATGCGAAAGAGATTAAAGAGAGGAAAGAGAGGAATATGGAGGAGGACAGAGTGAGCTGCCCGGAGAAATTTAACGTGGTGTTTGGGGGTGGAGGAGGAGGCGTTGGTGATGCGAAAGAGGCGGAGGACGAGGAGATGTTGCGAATGATGATGGACTATCAGCCGGAAGGTGGTGGTGGTGGTGGTGCGAGTGGACATTCGTTTGTCGCGGAATACACCGAGTACGACGAGACGACGGAGGAAGGGAAGAAGGCGAAGAAGGAGGCGAGTTTGAAAGCGTGCGGATTCGATCCGCTGAAAACGGAGTACGAGAGGTCCGTCGTCGAGGCGTTTCAGACGATACGAGTTTAGATTTGATTTCATCGCGAAAAGGCGCTTCTTATGTTTTAGGTAGTAGTAGTGCGTAGTTTAGTAGTAGTAGTATGTAGTCTCGAGTAGTAGTGTAACATTTTAATAAAAAAGGAGAAGTTTTACCTTCTACGTACAGAGGTACCGGGAGGTACCTCGTCGTCGTAAGTTCTTTTTCTTTGTAATAAAATAAACGTATTTTCTTCTCAAAAGAATACGCGTTTGGGAGATAATAGTAGTACTGGTAGTGGCGCGCAGCTCTCTACCTATTCACAAAAAAATGCCCGTTCGAACGTCGCTGTCTTCGAATTCGTCGTCGTCTTCCTCTTCGTCCATGAGCGCCAACTCGTCCTCTTTGATTTTCTCGAGTTTTGTCTTCACGGCGGAGAAGAATTTACCGGAAATATCCGTCGTTTTGGAAACTACACCTTTGGTCGTGTTCATGGTCGTGCTCGCAATGACCGAGGAGTACTTTGGAATGACCGTTTTGACGGTGGAGTAGGTGTTGACGATGGCGGCGCCCAACCCGGGCTTCTCGGACATTTCGTCCAATTTTTTGGTCAAAATCTCAATAACTTTGCGGTCGCTATCCCAGATTTTCTTCAACTCGGCGTTCTCGCGCATCGCCGCGGAAAGCTTCATTTCGGATTCATTCGCAGCCGCTCGCAATTCTCGTTCGCTCTTTGTCTTTTCCTCCATCATCTGGTTCTTCTCCTCGCGGAACTTTGCGTTCAGTTCTCTTTCTTGGACGAAATCTTGCTTATACGCTCTCGCTAAAACCTCCGCCGCTTTCTTCTCCTCCTTCATTTGCTCCAAAGACTCGCGCAAACTTTGAAGTTCTTCCATTTTGGATTGCTCGAAGTCTTTTTCTGAAGACACGAGAAACTCGTTCAGCTCTTTAATCTCGTCGTCTTTCGCGGCGGTTTCGAGTTCGAGTTCGGATAATTCTCGCGCCAATCGGTTTCTTTGCTCCTTCATGGAATCAAACTCAGAAGAAGCCTTTTCCGCTTTCTCCGTCGCTTCGAGCATTTGCGTTTTGAGCGATTCCGCGGATTGCTTGTACTTGTCCACTTCCACCTTCAAGTTCAACACGAGCTCGCTCGCGATGGCTTTTTGGCGCTTCTTTTCTTCTTCTACTTTTTCTTCTTCGTCTTCTGCTAAAACACCCAAGTTTTTCTCTTCTTCTTCGCTCTTCTTCTTCTTCTCCTCCTCCGTCATCGGAAGAAAATCGTCCGCATCAAACGTCGTCGACGCTTGCAACTCTTGTAAAAAGTCCTCCTCGGCTTCCGTCAACACCGCTCTCTCCTCTTCTTCTTCGTCCTCTGCTTCGTATTCGATGGACAGAGCCGCTCGGTCGACCACCGTCGCTTCCTCCTCCATCATCTCGCGCTCCTCTTCCGTCATCTCTTCCGCAGAAACAACGTGGTCAATAACTGATGATGATAAAGGAGAAGTAGGTAACGGCTTGATGAACTCATCCACCACAGACGACGACGACGAGTCCACCATCGCGTCCCCGTACCTGACCGGACTCGCGGAATCCTCCTCCACGAGACTCATCTTCCCAACCTTCTCGACTCTCGTCATCGCCTCTGCCAACTTCATCCGTTTCTCCAGCTCTTCGTCCATGGTAAACATGGGTAACTCGTCGTCGTCTCCGTCCACCGGTTCGACGCCGTATCTGCGTCGAATATCGTTCAGAGTCATCCCGGAGAGTAAATCGAGTTTCAAATCCAAAACTGCGTTTTTATATTCGCTCGCTTGCCATTCCGCCGTCGTTTCTTCCGGTTTCCCGAACTCTTCCCATCTCACGTACGCTCTTATTTCCGCCAGAGATTCCGGGACGTAAATGGATTGCAAAACTTCTTTCGGTGGGAGGAATTGCCTTCTTTGTTGTTGTTGTTGTTGTCGTCGTTCATCATCGCGACTCGTTATCGTGGTTGACGAACCGTCAAAGTCGTCGTTAATGTGTTCGGTAAAAAACGTTGACGATTTTGACGACGAATTTTGTGATGATGATGATGATGATCGAGATACAACTCGTCCTCTTCGACTCCCACCACTTTTTGTTGCAAAACGTGGGGCGCCTCTCGTCGTCGCGGGGAGAGAATTTAAGAGGAAGGAAGCCATGATGTGTGCGCGTGTGTGTAGAGAGCAACAGGGAAAAGAGCACTACTGTGAAGAAATGAGTCCGTTAGAAAGAAAGCTGTCACCCCAAAATTTGAATTTTTCACGTAAACCCTAAATGTACAGTTTCTCCTTTTTTTTCTTCTTCTTCTTCTTCTTCTTCTTCTTCTTCGTTAAACCACATGCGAGGTTGAATGTACCTCTCGTGAAAATAATAACAACAACAACGAGAAGAAGAAGTGTAATTATTATATGAGGCGAAGAAAGAATCCACATCCGAAAAGAGCGGTGAACGCGAGGACGGTTTTGAAGGGAGAGAAAGAAGAGAAAGAAGAACCTTTGGTGTTGTGTTCGAGGATTCCTGACGAGGAGGATGATCTCGAGGTGAATCATCGTCAGATACGAAAAGAAGAAGAAGAAGAAGAAGAAGAGGGAGAAGAGGGAGAAGACGACGACGTAGAGCAATTGCGGAGGATTCTCATGTGCGTGCCGCGTGACGATGTCGTGGAGCAAAATCAGATACGAAAAGAAGAGACTGCTATTACTAAAGGAGTGAAGAGAAAGAGAGGGCACGAGTGCGAGGTTTGCGAGAAGGTGTTTCAATCTCCGTCACATTTGGCCACACACATGCGTACGCACACGAAAGAGAAACCGTACGAATGCGATGTTTGCGAGAAGCGTTTTAGTCAATCTAGTAATTTGACAAAGCATATGCGCATTCACACGAACGAGAGGCCGTATGAATGTGATGTGTGCGAGAAGCGTTTTCGTCAATCTGGTTATTTGAAAGTCCACATGCGTATTCACACGAAGGAGAAACCGTACGAATGCGATGTGTGCGAGAAGCGTTTTCGTACATCTAGTGATTTGAAAAGGCACAAGCGTATTCACACGAATGAGAAACCGTATGAGTGCGATGTGTGCGATAAAGCTTTTCGTCGATCTGATGTTTTGAAAACGCACAAGCGCACTCAACATCATTAATAGCTTAACAGCAAGTTTACATACACAAATACAAAACTTAAAATAAATGAAGTTTTCCTTTCTTTCTGTGTCTACTTTGCATTACTATTACGACGCATGAGGAGCGCTTCTCGTCTTCGTCTTCTCAAAAGTCTCGGTGGTGGTAAAGAAGACAAAGCAGTAGGAGGAGGAAGTTTGGGATCATCATCGTTCGTATTCTTTCGTCGGCAAACGACGCCCTTTAAAGGGTTTTTGAGTCGTTCGTTAAGAACAACATCAAACGCTCGCGATGATGATGATGATGATGATGATGATGATGTAAAAAATCCCCTGAGAAGAAGAGGAGCACACGAGGAGGAGGGCGTGGTGGTTGGATTGGAAATACACCTCCAACTGACCTCGTTGAAAACAAAGCTATTCTCCCCTGGTTCTGTTTTAAGAGTAGGAGCTGGTGGTTCTGCAAGTGGTTCTCCTGTCGTCCACGCGTTCGACAGAGCGGAACCTGGCACGTTACCGTCTCCGGTGAACGAAGCTGCGGTGCAATGCGCGTTGAAACTCGCGACGGCGTTACACGCGACGTGCGAGAAAGTCTCCGAGTTTGATAGGAAACACTATTTTTACGGAGATTTACCGCACGGGTATCAGATCACGCAACACCGGAAACCGATTTTGACCGGTGGGAGGATTAACGAAAACGTGAGGGTGGAGCGGGTGCAACTGGAGATGGATACTGGGAAGACTTTGTCTTCTTTGTCTTCTTCTTCTTCTTCTTCCGAAAAGTCTTCGAATGTCGTCGATTTATCCAGAGCTGGAGCGACGTTGTTGGAAATAGTGACCAAACCGGATATCAGAAGCGAAGAGCACGCGGTAGAAACGGTTTCTGATGTTATTCAGATGGCGAGATATTTAGAAATTTCAGACGCAAACATGGAAGACGGATCGATTCGGGTTGACGTGAACGTGTCGGTGAGAAGAAGAAGAAACGACCCCGACAGTAACGATGATGATGCTACTACTAAAAGTACTAGTGTATCATCGGAACGCACGGAAATTAAAAATCTGAACAGTTTACGGTCGATTCGAAACGCAATCAAGTACGAAAAGGAGAGACACGGTAGGTATTTAGACGGCGTCGTCGGCGCGGAGAAAGTTGAGCGAGAAACGCGGTCGTGGGACGAAAAGTTGAACAAAACGATCGTTTTGCGATCGAAAGAATCTCTGTTGGATTATCGATTCATGAGAGAACCAGACGTTTTGCCCATCGTATTAACGGACGAGGAAATTGAGCTCGCGAGAAATTCGGTTCGAGAAATGCCGAAAGCGGCGCTGGAGAGGTTGAAAAACCTCGGCGTTTCCGAAGAGCACGCGAAGTTTCTCTCTTTGCATCCGTCCTCGGTGAAATATTTCGACGATATCGTATCTCTGTGCGTCATTGATGCCTCCGTCTTTCCTTCTCTATCAAAAGAGGACGCGAAGAGCGTCGCAAATTTTGTGTGCGTTGAAATTGTCGGCGCGTTGCGAGACGCCGGGGTGGGTACCAAAGGGAAACCACCGTTTTTAGGCATTGAATCGAAAACGAATTTACACCCCGAGCGCGTGCGCGACGTGTTGAAGTCGCTGAGAGTGCACAAAACTATTTCGGGTCGCATGGCGAAGGACGTGATTAAATTATTAGCTCGAAACGATTCGCGTTCGATCGATGAAATCCTCGAGCAAGAGCTCGGCGGATCGCTCATACAGAACAACAACGATAGCGGGAAAGAGAATCCAACGAAAGAAAAATCCATCGGAAGCGCAGACGAAGAAGGCGAGCAAAATTTAGACGCGACGTGCCAAAGCGTCGTCCAAGACCTCGCGGAAGAACGCGAAGCGATAAAGAAAAATCCGAAAGTCTTTGGCGCTTTCGTCGGCGAAGTCATGAAACGCACGCGAGGCAGAGCCGACCCAAAACAAGTCTCCGCGACGCTTAGAAAACTGTTAGACGAATATTAATGAAGTAGCTACCCCTATTAGAATTGTATACTATCATAATTTAAAACTCTTTTAGCACAGATGATATATTTCCTCGTAGATAGAACGCTTCTTCAACAGCCAGCCTCGAATGCTTTCTTTGCCTCCACCGAAATTGGATCGTCCCCCACGTACACGTCCAACAAAGCCTTGGCTAACTCGTAACTCTTAAACGCGATCTCTGTCCCGGAGGACAAAGAACTCTTCATGACCATCGCCACCTCCCCGCCGGTTTCGAGAAACGTAAACGAAATTTGAGCGCCCTTCTCGAGTTTGCCTCCTTTGCCCAAACCATCGCGAATCATCTCCATTTCTTCCAAAGCTCGCTCCTCGCACTCTTCTGAATACTCCGCGGTTGTTGTCATGAAGTTTCCTTCGTCGTCTTCTCTCGTCGCCATGTCCGTCGCGATCCGCGATATTCTCGGCACCAAAGCCTCCTCCAAAGCCTTGAAGAAATCTTTCTCGTTTACGCTCATGTTCAGTTTGATTACAATCTCCTTCTCGAAGTTTCCGTTCAAGAGTAACAACCCCTCGTCGTCGTTTATTGCGTCCTTCTTAATGCTATTCATTTTCGTCTCGTCCGCGTACATTCCAACCGCGTACACTTTGACATTCAATATCGCGATTTTCTTTTCTCGAACACCCACGCCGAGGAGTTTCAGAGCGTTCGACGTCTCCGGAAATTGGATTTTGGTTTGAGGTTCGATGACGATGCTCGCCAAACTCTCGGTGAGTATTCGATGACGATGACGATGACTCCGCGGTGATGCTGTTTTTGACGCATGTCGCCTCTCGATATTCGTGATAGGAGTGACAAAGGAGGACGTTTTGGCAAACATATTGATTCGTGCGTGTGTTATCTGTGTGGATTTTGGTGCAACTAAAGATACTCTAAAACGCGTCGNGATCCGACATCACATCATCCTCTCTTCTAACTCCTATTGCTATTATTCAAAACTAACTCTATTCTCTTTCGACTGATTCTTTCAACTGGACGATTTCATCCGGCGTTAAACCTTCGAACGGATCGTCGTCGTCGTCGTCTTCGTCCTCGCTCGGAGGACGAAGAAGCCGCGAGGACGAAGCGCCGGCATCGCCGCCGCCACCATTTTTCCTCAAGGCACCACCTAAACCATTCTTCTCTTGCCTGAACGCTTCCAGCGCTCTCTTTTCTCTCTTTTCCTTTACTACTCTTTTCTTCTCCTCTTTCTTTTTCGCGCTTTGCATTGCAAAGTTGCCGAAATACGCGAAGAGACAGAAGACGCAAAGGACGAAAATGCCATTTTCCGCTCTCGAAAACGTTCGATTTTTGTGTGTTTCTACGTCCACTTCCACGTGTGCGAAGAGCGGCGAGGACCATTTTTTAACGTCTCGTTCCGCGATTTCTTCCGCTTTTCTTCGTCTTTCTTTATTGTCTTCGTCTTTGGTGGTGGATATCGACCTTCTACCGCGTGAAAACGGCGACGACAAAGCTGATGCATTAGGTAAAGAAAGCGGGGGAAAAATCATCATCATCGGAGAAGACGACACCAGCAACGCTCTGTGCAAAAGAACTGATGCTCGATTAGTAGTATTACGACGAAGGAGAGAAGAGAGCATTGTTCTTTCCTCTACATTCACCTATGTATTATCTATAACAACTGATGCTCTGTTTTGTGCGGATGTTGCTTTGCGTACTTTTCGAGTTCTGCTCGAGTTCTCGTTCGAGTTCTGATTCTAAATTCACCTATTCTATTTTATCTCTAACGGATGATGCTCTCTGTGTTGTGCGGATGTTGCTTTGCTTATACTTTTCGATTGAGCGCACTATATTAATACTCTCGCTTTCTCTCGGCGTTCTCGTCGACGTCCTCGTCTTTCGCGGTAGTAGTATTACTCGTATTCGTAGCATGTTCGCTCTCTAAAACTTCCACGATGGTATCGACCAAGCCTTCGGATTCGCGAACGACGTTCAAACCTGGATCGGCAATCTTCCGCAGCAAGACGTCTTCCAACTCTTCTCGCAAGGATTTGAACAAAACGGCGACTCTCGGCGCCGCGCGGAACTTAATCCAGTTGTCGCAGCTCGCGCGGAACTTTTCGTGCTCGACTTTGATTTTACCTCCGAAGAGGAGCAACGGGAACGCACCGATGGCGGTGGCGTCGCGGATGTAAGTTTTGCCGGTTTTCATGATTTCGTGGTAGAGGAGGTATGGTTTTGAGGAAGACGCGTAGCCGGCGCAGACGGAGGACGGGTGCATGTAGACGTCGTCGGACGCGTCTCGTTTCGTTCGGACTTTGACAGTTTGATATGGAAGTTGGACGGATTTGGCCGCATGTAAGTCGTCGGAGATGGCGACGTTAGGGTATAAGCCGCCGCAGACGACCGCACGAACGAGCGTTTCGTTGGAGGCGTTGCACGAGGCTTCGCGGAGCGCGGCTTCGGTGCGTTGACGACGGTTGGTGGTAGTTACGTCCGTTCGCGCCGCCTGGTGTAAGAAACCCATTTCGTCGAGTAATTCGCAATACTGTTTCCGCACGTCCGCAATCTGCCGCAAACTTACCGCCGATAAGAAGTGCGTGCCGCAATACTTTCTCTCCCCTGAAGCGCCAAACTTTTTCTTCGCCTCGAGCCAACCGGCGAAGGCTTTCACCAACGTCAAGTGATCGCTCGAACCGTCCGGGAGACTCATTTTTTTCTTCGCCGCGTCGGCTTCGTCTCGTTTATCCATCGGTGAAATAAACGGCGATTTGAATCCTACGCACGCGGCAATGGTAAGAATGGGATCTAAAACGCCGAACGCGCACGCATAGACGAGCATTTTACCGAGTCTCGCGTCCACGGGTAACCCGCCGAGATGGACTCCTAATGGCGTGACATTTTCGCGATCGTCGATGACGTCGATTTCTTTCAGAGCTGTCATCGCAGAGCTGATGGCCATTTTAGACGGCGGTTCTATGCATTTCGATAGGAAAGCTCTCGGGTCGGTAAATCCCAAGGAGTAAATCTGCAAAACCAACGCGTCCAAAGGCGCGCGGGAAATTTCCGGGATTGCGAAATCCTCCAAAACTTCCGCTTCTGTTTTCGAGGAATACAAGTGGAAACAATAACCGGGTTTGACTCTTCCGGCTCGACCCCTTCTCTGCTTCGCCGAAGCTCTGGAAACCCACGCGGTTTCCAACGACGACGTGCGCGTCTTCGCGTTGAATCGAGTCTCTCGCACTTTACCGGCGTCGATGACGTACACGCAATCGTCGATTGTAATTGACGTTTCGGCGATGTTCGTGGACATGACAACTTTTCGAACACCCGGCGCCGGTTTCGAAAAAGCTCTTTTTTGCTCCTCCGCGGTCAGCGTGGAATGCAAAGGTACGAGTAAATACCTTGGTGGCGAATTCTTCTTTTTATCGTCGTCGTCGTCGTCCTCGGTTCGAACCGAGCTTGGAGCGCGGTGCTCGCTTTCATATAGCGACGCGCGCAAGCGATCGTGCAACGCTTTAATCTCGCCCATCCCCGGTAGAAAGACTAGAATAGCGCCTTCCTCGTAATCTTCGGCGATGTGCGTGACGAGCTGTTCGATTAAATCCAAGTTCACGCAATTCTCGTCGACAATCTGCAACTGACGCATCGTGCTTTCGTCGTATTCGCAGTAATATTTCCTCGTTTCATCTGTTATTATTGATTCATCGACGAAACTTCCCGCGGCGTCGGCGAGTGCCGCCATTTGCTTTGACCTGCGATTACCTCCTCCCGAAGCGCCTTTCTTCTTCGCTTGTTGTCCTGAAATTGAAAATTCAGAGTTTGGTTCGCATACGTACCCGCACGCTTCGATGGCATCTTCCAATCGATACTCTTCCACTGGGAACGTTTTGCCTTGCATCGCGACGCTTGGAATTTCACCAGGGACGACTTGTCTGAAGTAATTCCCAAACAAATCCGCGTCGACAGTCGCGGACATCGCGACTAGATGAAAATCGTCTCGTCGAGATGCCACGTCTCGTAAAATAACGAGAAGGAAATCCGAAAGTGCATCTCTCTCGTGGACTTCATCGACAACGACGTGCGAGATGCCGGTCAAGTTTGGATCTTGTTGTAAACGCCTCAACAGAACACCCGTCGTGCAAAATAACATTCGCGTCTTGGCGCTCTGTCGAGACTCCAGACGAATTGAATAGCCCACGGTATCACCAATCTGTTCGTCACGTTCGTCCGCAACGCGTTCCGCGACGGCGATGGCGCTGATTCTCCGCGGCTGCGTGATGATGATTGATGTGTTTGCACCGTTTCTTTCGTCGAGTATGGCGTTTTCGTAGATGAACTGCGGCACTTGCGTAGTTTTACCACACCCGGTTGCGCCCGAAATGACGCACGCGCGCGACCGTTTCACGGCTGAAATAACTTCCGATCGAGCTTTTCTCGCCGGTAGGTTTTCGCGAATCTTTTGCATCTGTTTCCACTTCATGGACGATCTCTTCGCGAGCTCTTTTTCGTGAAGCGCGTTGGATATTTCCCTATCCCGTTTCTCTCTTTCGGCTTTTTCTTGAGCCGAGTCTTTCTTCGCGGCGAGGGAGACTTTATCGACAATAGCCGAAGCGATTTCGTCCATATCTTCTTCATTTTCCTCGTTTTCCATCACGTCGTCTGAAGCGGCCTCGCGAGCGTCGTGTTGCGTTTGCTTAATTTTCTTGGCAAGCCACGACGTTTTCTTTATTATTGGTTTCGTCGCCTTTTGTTGCTGTTCTTCTTCTTCTTCTTCCTCTTCTCGTTCCTTTTGTTTCCTCAACATTTCTTCGCGTTTCGCTCTTTCTTTCGCGGCGGCAGCTAAAGCCGCTTCTTCTGCAGCGGCCGCTTCTTCAGCTTTCTTTGCCGCGTTCGGGACGATTTTCTTCTTTTTCTTCTTCTTCAACATCGATACGGCGTTCAAATCGGACGCGGATGACAAATCGACTCGAACCGCGTCTTTAGCGAGTATTTTTCTCTTCTCATGTTCTCGCTCCCACCGTTCTAATCTCTCGTCCATGGTTTGTGGAACAGTTGAAGCTATCGCAGGAACACAAAGTTTTTTCTCTTCTTCCTCCTCCTCTTTCATTTTTTCCTTCTTCATGAGCTCCGCGCAATAGGCGATGCGTTGTAATCGTTCCTTTTCTTTTTCCTCCTCTTCCCTCTCGGTATTTTCTAATCGAGCGTACGTGCGTTGTATGTGCGCACCACGACCGGTCAATCGAAAAGGAACATCCTCACTCTCTCCATTATTGCCATTAGTACTCTTGGACGCGACTATCAATCTTGAACCTCGTTTCGCTCGTTTAAACTTACCCGGACATTTTGCTTTCAAAATCGCAAATAGGTGTTCTCTCAACCACGAGCATAAGTCGTAAATCACCGGTTCACCTCTGTTTTCGATAACTTTTGCCGTCGCAATCGACGCGAGAGCAGAATTGATCGCTCTCTTGGCCTCGTTCGGTAAATATGAATGGCGACACTCGCAAATAGCCGGTTCGAACGGGTATCGACTGTTCTCCGGAAAGTAAACGTCAAGCTCGGCGTTTGGGATTTTGATCCTCTCGCTCTCTTCCACAAGTTCCTCGCTGTTTTTCTCGTCGTCATTTTCTATCGCTATCGCTATTGTCCACGTTTCCACGTGGACGTCGTGCGGTCTATCGTTACTAATTTTGAAGTTCTCCTCGCCTTCGATGGATTCCAACGCAGCTTTCTCTTCGCTTCGTAAATCTTGCACGCTTTCGAGTTCTTCTTTGATTACAGCTGTGCTCTCGTGCGGAGGCTGTAAAGACCTCAATAAATCTAAAAACGCGTCTTCCTCTATCCATCCGCTTTTTTCTAAGGCTAACATGGACTCCGCGGTGCCAAATCCAGAGTTTTCGCACCGTTTTGCCATGGCTCTTTGGAATAATTTCACGGTGGGATCATCCACCATGACTTCCCCGTTGTATTCGTTTGATCGATCGACGACGTTGTTTAAATTTCTCGCGTTCACGTGTAAAGGCGTCGGAATAATCTTGCTGTGTTGTCTCTCGGATTTCGCATCGAGTAATGCGGCAAACGCAGCTGGCATTTCCTCTCGAGGTACGCTGAGACACAAAAAATCCAACACGTGCGCAAACCGCTTCGTTTGCGACACCTTAATTTTTTGCGCGCGTAAAGCTTGTCTCATTTTCTTCGCTTTCTCGTCCTCCTCGTCCTCTTCATCTTCCTCTTCCTGTTCATCGTCGCTCAGCTCTTCGGGATGCGCCTCCATCGCTTTCTGCACCCACTTCTCCGAAAACCCCTTCTCCACCGCTCGATCGAATACTCGCCTCTCTCGATTTTTCTTCTCCCTCACCTTCTTCAAGCGTTTCTGCGCCTGCTCGCGTTCTCTTTCCGCCTGCCGAAAGGCCTTCTTCGCGTGTTTCTCGTGTTTCTTAATCAACTCAACCGCGTCCACGCTCGAACTACCCCTGCTCACATCGCCACTCTTGTTACTACTGCTACTCATCAAACCTCTCGGCACGGCGTGTACGCTCGCCTTGGACAAGTCCGCCGCGTTCCGCTCGTCCTCTTCCGCCTTCATTCGATCATCACGACCGTCGTCGTCGTCGTCTCCTTTGCTTTCTTCTTCTTTTTCTCTCGCATATCTCTCACCTGCTTCGCCATTCTCTCTTGCACCGTCTCGTCCGCGTCTAAAGTCGCCACGTCCGACACCGCGTCGTTTATCGTCTTCGCCAAAGAAGGCGTTGTTGTTCTCCTCGAAGAAGAAGATGGAATTATACCTAATCCATCCGTCTCGAAATCATCATCCTCTTTCTCATCTCCTCGCCACCCGCGCAACGCAATCGTCTCGTCGTTTTCATCGTTGTTCGTTTTACTCGATTTATTCTTTGTCTTCTTCATCTCGTCCTCGTTCAAACCCTCATTCATCATCATCTTTACCGCTTTATTCATGATTTCGATGGTGCCTCCTCCTCCTCCTGAGGAAACTGCGCATCCTTTCGTAAACGTCGCTTTCTTCGGCTTTTGCGGCTTCTTGCGACCAATTTCCGGCTTCGTTTGCGAATTCATCGTAAACTCTTCCTTTTTTATCGCGCGATACGAATGGTTCTTCTTTGTATTTTAAAAGTATCGCGCTGATGAATGAATGGAAGAATGTTCTTCTGAGGAAAAATAACGAACTCGTTGTGAGGAGAAGAAGGCGAGCGAAAGAGCTTGAGATGAAAGCGATCAACGCAAATACAGTATTAGTATAGCGAAGATGATGAGATTACAAACGCGCGTCTTCTTTTTCGATTAAAATAAAGCAGAGTTTTCACCAAACCCGTAATAATTGTCAGCCTTTCGTGGTCACAGCTGCAACCGCTCCCTGGCGACTTTCGCGCTCCCCTCGACAAACGCTCTCTCTCGTTCCATCTTTTCCTTCCTTTGCTTTTCGATTTCCATTTGCGAATAGTTCGCCGCTAACTGCTTCGAGGCTCTTCGTTTACCTTTGTTCAAGCTGAAGAGCAAGTTGGAGAATCTTCCGGTGACGATCCAGAAGAGCAAACGCATCGCGTACGCGAACGTCCAGAATACCATTCGAAACGGCGTCAAGAGGACGAAGAAGAACGCTTTTTCTACGGAGACGGTGGCGGCTTGGAAGCGGACAGTCATGAACCACCGCTCGATAAAATTTGGCTGGCGTTCAAAATCGCTGGAAGTGATTTGCAATTTCTCTTCCTCCGCCGCCAAGGCGGCTTTCTGTTGCCTCGTTAACGGTTTCTCCGAGAAGCTGAATAAAACAGACCCATCCGCGAGATCCTGACGCTCGCACTCCAACGCCACCATCATGCGCTTCTTGATGTCGGACATTTGCTCTTCTCTTTCTTGTTTTTCTAGTTGTTGTTGTTGTTGTTGTTGTTGTTGTAATTCTTGTTGCCCGCTCGTGCTCGCTTCTTCGTCCTCGGGAACCATGCTCCCAAATGCCGCGCTCCCTCCGTTCGCGTACGAGGAGGACTGTTTGTTGTTAAAAAACTGTCTCGCTCGCATCGCGTTTTCTGCTCTCGATTTCGATTCTCGCAAAGGATTATTCACGGTGCTACTCCTCCTCGTCGTCGTCGCAATTTCCGGTTTCTGTCCGTCAAAGTCCTCCAAAACGGAGGAACCACCAAACGAGGGGGAGTTTGAGCGTACCTTCGAGGACTTTTGTATGTTGTTTGCGCTGTTCTTGTTGTTGTTCTTAATCCAATTTCGATCGGGTGTCGCGCGAGGATGATGATTTTTCGTCGTCGTCGGATGATGAAGAGAGCTACGACGCTGGTAATGCTTCCTCATCGAAACCGAGGAAGACGAATCGTTGGAGGTGCGTGGTTTCGTGCTGACGCCGCGGCCGCTCAACAGCGAAACGGTCAGTGCGGACATGCTTTATGAGTGTGTTTACGCGCGTGTCTTTCGTGGATGTGGATTTGTGAGAAAAATTTGAAAAGATCTCTCTTGTTGAAGGAATGAACCAACAAAACGACATGCGCTCGCTCGCGTCTGTGTCTATGTCTCTCTCTCTCTCATTCGTTTTTGTAGAAACTTTATTTAGGCTTACCAAAAACTCCCTGACGACGCGGACGCGCGACCCATTTGTTCTTTCGCGCCAGTGAGCGGAACGTACGTGACGCCCATCGCGTCAAACTCGGTGACGCGACCTTTATCGTCTTTGTCGTAGACGCGCAAAGATTGCCAACCTCTTCCGACCGGGCACACCAATCTTCCGCCGTTTGCGAGTTGTTTGAGAAGTTTTGTCGGTTTTTCCGGCGAAGCGGCGCCGACGTGGATGACGTCGTACGGCGCGTACGGGGGGTACCCTTCGCGACCGTCGGCGACTTTTAAGACGACGAGAGGTTCCGGGCCTTGCAAGTACTTGCCTTTACCGTCCTTTTTGGTATTTTCGATGGAGAAATCCACGAGATCTTTGATGTGTTCCACGCCAACGACGATTGGGTATTTCGTATCTGATAAGCCCGGCCGTCTATCCTCCACCTCTTCCGCGCGAATAGAACCCGCGGCGTACGAGTCGTGCTGATCGAGCATAGCCGCGAAACACGAAGTGAGGTACCCGGATCCGCTTCCAACGTCCAAAACTCTCGCGTTTTCCGTCACTCGATCGTGTACCAATTCCAAACACGCCGCGTGCATATGCGGCGCGCTAATCGTCGCGTTCGAGCCAATCGGCAGCGGATGGTCCTCGTACGCCGACTGTCCGGAAAACGGTACGCAATAGTTCCCTCGATCTACCCTTCGCATGGCATCGATGACTTTCCTCGTTTTCAACACTCTGTTACGCACCAAAGCGTTCACGAGAGAATCGTTATCGGTCCCGTGCGATCGCCAAGCCATCCCGCGAGGTATAATTCTTCCAGAGCTTCTCGAAACTCTCGATGTCCCGCTGTTGGTATTGTTGTTAGTATTCTTACTGACCAAGTTCCCTACCGGAGCAGCCCCACAAGTCGCGTCCGAAAAATTCGCCTTTGACGGAGAAGAAGAAGCCAAAGAAGAAGAAGAAGAAGAAGCGGCTGCGGCTAAAGAGATGACGACGAGTTTCAAAACCGTCGCGCGCTTTAACGAGAGAAAGACAGGCCCCGCGTTTGAACNAGAACAACAACTGTGCATGTACGATAAGTGAAGAGTTTTTAGATACAAAATTTTCNCGCGTATTTTTTCCCAAAGTCCTCATTGGATAAAAGGGAAAACCATTCATATTCTTGAGTGNATACACACGACTCGAGATATACTTAATACTACGTTGGAATTCCCACATTGGAGCNCGGGTTCCTTTAACGCTGCTCTGGTATACCACGACGCGTTTAATACGCGAGCGATCGTTTNANNTACTGTCTTTAAACTTGACACGCAAATACTCATTTACACGAAGATGTCATCCGAACAACAACAACAACAACAACAAGAACAAGAGCCGAATAATGCGAATACTCACAATGAATTCAACGCAATCATCGGCCGTCTGAAAAC
>JGI20155J14468_10000835_pt1 | contig 24518 bp, 23 predicted proteins | sample COG_05_FD_14468 | JGI IMG/M metagenome (IMG submission 14468) | reverse complement strand
ATATAATGTTGAAGTGTGTACGACAAATTTTGGTAACCTTAACCGTCCACACTTCTCTTCTTAAATTTTTACTTTTTAAATAGCTAATTGAGCAAAAAGGCCCAATAATCCTCACTAATTTATTGTAAATACAATAATTTCAAGAGAAAGTTCGATGCTTATAGGCTAAAATTATAGGAAATCAAGCATTTAGAAATAAAAAAATGATTAAAAACCCTTTATTTTTAAGGGTTTTTTTTGATTTTTGATAAATGCTGAACTAATAATTGTAAAATTCAAAAATTAATAAATGCTTAATAAATTTAAAATTAAAATTAAAATTAAAAATAAAAACGAAATTTTAGCTTTAAGTTTTTTAATTATTATAACTATTATTTTTACAAGTTATTACAATTATACACAAAAAAAAATAAATAATAATTTTAAAGAAGTAATTAATAATATTTATTTTAAAAAAACAGCCAATCATTTTTTAAGTAATCTAGAACCAAAATTTAAAAAAATAAGACATCAAATTTTAGTTGGCGAAACATTTGATAGTATTTTAAACGAATATTTAATTGATAAAAAAGAAATTCAAAAAATAAAAACTAAACTATCAGAAAAAATAAATTTAAATAAATTAAATACTAATCAAAAAATTTATCTTACAATCAATCAGTCAAACAATTCAATCAAAGATTTTATATTTAGAATATCAAATAAAGAAAGAATTATTTTAACAAGAAATGAAGAAGAGAATAATTTTAATCGAGAAATTCTATTCACCAAGTTAGATAAAAAAATTGTGTATCAAGAAAATATTATTCTTCAAAGCTTATACAAATCAGCCATAGATAAAAAAATACCAGCAAATACTATTATAGAGTTTGCAAGAATTTATGGTTTTCAAGTAGATTTTCAAAGAGATATTAGAAAAAAAGATAGATTTCAAATTATGTATGAGATTTTTGTTGATGAAAATCAAAAAATAATTGAGTCAGGAAATATATTATTTGCAAATTTAATTTTAAGTGGTGAAGATAACTCTCTCTATTATTTTGATAAAGAAGGAAGCACTGGACACTATGATAAAAATGGTAAGAGTATTCAAAAAGCATTAATGAAAACTCCAATTAACGGCGCAAGATTATCTTCTCCATTTGGAATGAGAAAACACCCAATAGATGGATTTAATAAAATGCATCGTGGTACAGATTTTGCAGCACCAATGGGAACACCAATTATGGCTTCTGGTTCAGGAATTGTTAAAAAAGCTGGATGGTGTGGAGGTGGTGGAAACTGTGTAGTGATAAGACATAACTCAACTTATCAAACTATTTATGCACATATGTCAAAATTTGCCCAAGGAATTAGAAAAGGTGTAAGAGTTAAACAAGGTCAAACAATAGGTTTTGTTGGCTCAACAGGAAAGTCTACGGGCCCTCATTTACATTATGAAGTTATTGTGAATGGAAAAAAAGTAAATTCACAAAAGCTTAAATTGCCCTCAGGAAAAATATTAAAAGGAGAAGAAAGAAGAATATTTGAAACTAAAAAAATTAAACTCGATGTTCTAAAATCAGAAAAAATAATTGGTTTAAATTAATTACTTTGCTTCAGCAACTTTAGCACTTACCTCTTCTTTTTTATTAACTGTTTCTCCCTCAATTATTTCTTCTTTATTTTTGTCTTCTACTTCTGCATTTCCATCTAGATCATTTTTTTTTGTTTCGGATGAATCAGTTAAAAATCTTGATTTTCTATATTTTTCTTGCTCACTTAATATTCTGGTAAAATGATCAGCGTGTTGGAAATAGTTTTCTGAAAGGATTTTATCTCCACTCGTTAAAGCTTCTCTTGCTAAATTATTATATTTTTCAATTAACTTGGAGGCATTATGATTATTTCTACCTGGGATTTTTCTTTGAAAATTTTCATTATTAGAGAAATTAGCTCTATATTTCGGCCTTTCACCGTTTGATTTAAAACTTCTGTCATTTCTTCTAAAGTTATTTCTTCTATTGTTGTTATTATTCCTAAATGTCACCATAAGTTATTTCTCTACTTTTGTGCTGATTATACATCGGTCATTTTTTGCTAAATCTTTAATTACCGAATTAATATAAAAACCATTATTTCTTAATATTTTTTTAACCTCTTTTTTTTGGTTGAAGGCAATTTCTAAAATTAATTTACCACCATTTTTTATCAGCTCAGATGACTTAACTACTATTTTTCTGATTTCTGATATTCCATCTAATCCGCCGTCAAGAGCTTGTTTTGGCTCAAACTTAATTACATCTTTTTCCAAATATTTTAAATCTAATTTTTTAATATATGGTGGATTAGATATAATTAAATCATATTTGCCATTTGAGAATTTGTCAATATCTGATTTGAATAGTTTAACTCTATTTTTTACTCCTAATTTATAAGCATTGGTATTGCATGCTTTTAAAGCATGACTGCTGATATCAACGCCTGTTGCCCTAAAATCTTTTCTTTCTTTTAAAATTGAAAGTAAAATACATCCTGAGCCAAATCCAATATCTAAAAAACTGATATTACTTTTATTTTTATAAATATTTAAAATTTGTTCTATGATAATTTCTGTGTCAGGTCTTGGAATTAACACCTTGTCATTAATAATAAACTCATATTTCCAAAAAAATTTTTTACCTGTCAAATATGCAATGGGTTTGCCTTTTGAGCGTTGATTAATTAAATCTTGAAAATAATAATAATCTTTTTCATCAATATCATACTCGGAATTTAAAATAATAAATTCTCTGCTTTTGTTGATAGCTTTTGATAATAACAATTCACTGTCAAGTAAGGCAGATTTAATGTCTTTTTTTTTTAATTTTCTATAAGCATCATTAATAGCTATATCCAAATTCATGATTAATTCAAATTACTAAGTTTTTCTTCTTGAGCCTGCAGCGTTAATGACTCGATCATTTCATCAAATGCCTCTCCTTCTAAAAACTCTTCTAGTTTATGTAGAGTTAAATTTATTCTGTGATCTGTGACTCTACCTTGGGGAAAATTATAAGTTCTAATTCTTTCAGATCTATCTCCAGTTCCTATTTTACTTTTTCTATCTTGAGATCTTTCTTTATCTATTCTAGATCTTTCTAATTCATAAAGCCTAGCTCTTAGGATTTTCATACCTTTAGCTTTATTTTTATGTTGAGATTTTTCGTCCTGTTGAGATACAGATAGGCCAGTTGGAATATGTGTAATTCTAACTGCACTATCAGTTGTATTAACTGATTGACCACCTGGACCACCTGCTCGAAATACATCAATTCTAAGATCTGACTCGTTAATTTTTAAATCTACCTCTTCTGCTTCTGGTAAAACAGCAACTGTTGCAGCTGAGGTATGAACTCTGCCTTGGGTTTCTGTGTCAGGAACTCTTTGAACTCTATGAACACCACTTTCGTATTTTAAAGTAGAATAAATATTGCTTCCTTTAATTGAGGCAATAACCTCTTTAAGCCCGCCTGCTTCACTTCTGGAAATAGAAATTAATTCAACAGTCCACTTTTTTTTATGACTAACTTTTTCATACATTTTAAAAAGGTCAGAGGCAAATAAACTTGCTTCCAATCCACCTGTACCAGCCCTGATTTCTATAATGGCATCTTTTTTATCTGCCTCATCTTTCGGTAATAAAAATAATTTTAATTTTTTTTCATTTTTTTCTTTTTCTAAATTAAGTTCATTCAGTTCTGTTTCAGCCATTTTTATTAGTTCCTCATCTGAACTTTTGTCATCTAAAATTTTCTGAAGTTCTAATTTGTTACTTTCATAAGATATATATTTTTTAGCATCATCAATTATTTCATTTAGATCTGAATATTCTTTTGATTTTTCTGCAAAAGCTTTTTTATCTATCGATCCAGAGGAGAGTTCTTTTTCTAATAATGCATGCTTACTGATTAATTCTTCTATTGTTTTTTGTGGGATCATTTATTTTTTTCTAATTCAGAAGCTTTTTTTTCAACCTCTAAGACAACTTTTTTTATAATATTATCTGTTAGGACTTTTTCTGACTGAACACCAGATAAATAAAGCATATTGTTGCCCTTTCCACCGCCAGTAATACCTACATCTGTCATAGCTGCCTCTCCAGGACCATTTACAACACATCCAATAATTGATAATGTTACCGGAGTTTTTATGTGAGATAACTTTTTTTCTAAAACTCTAACAGTTTCAATCACTTTAAAAGCTTGTCTAGCGCAAGAAGGGCAAGATACAATTTTAACACCTCTGTTTCTCAAATTTAGAGATTTTAATATTTCGTTTCCAACCTTAATCTCTTGCGGTGGATCATCCGATAGTGAGACTCTTATAGTGTCTCCTATTCCATCCATCAAAAGAGATCCCAGGCCTATAGATGATTTTATGCTTCCAGATACAAAACTACCAGCTTCGGTTATTCCAAGATGTAAGGGATAATCCGTTACTTTTGAAAGTTGGCGATATGCTGCAATAGACAAAAAAACGTCTGAAGATTTTACGCTTACTTTAAAGTTAAAAAAATCTTGATCCTCTAAAATTTTTATATTTCTCAATGCGCTTTCTACTAAAGCTTCTGGACAAGGTTCTTTAAATTTTTCTAAGATATCTCTCTCTAGAGAACCAGCATTAACTCCTATCCTTACAGAACAGTCATTGTTTTTTGCTGCACTTAAAACTTCATGAATTTTTAATTTATCTCCAATATTTCCAGGATTAATTCTCAAACATTTTGCTCCATTTTCTGCTGCTTCAACTGCTCTTTTGTAGTGGAAATGTATATCTGCAACAATGGGAATTGGCACATGTTCGGTGATTTCTTTAAGTGCAGCCGTAGACTCTTTATCAGGGCAAGACACTCTTACAATGTCAGCACCTTCATTAGCAATATCATTAATTTGATTGATTGTAGATTTAATATCTGTGGTTAATGTATTTGTCATAGACTGCACAGAGATTGGATTGTCTCCACCAATCTTTACATCACCTACACTAATCACTTTAGTTTTTCTTCGTTTAATATCTCTAAAAGGTCTAACACTCATTTGTCTAATCTAATTTAAACTCTTTGTGCAAAACAGCTATGGCTTTTTTGACAAGTTTTGATGAAATTAAGACTGAAATTTTTATCTCAGATGTTGATATTACCATTATGTTTATTTTTTTAGAAGCTAATGCTTTAAACATTCTATAAGTAATTCCTGGTGTTGTAATCATACCAACACCAATAATAGAAATTTTTGCTAAATTTTTATCAAACGATAATTTTCGATAAGAAATTTTTTTATTTTCTTTTATTATTTTTTCTGTTTTTTTTACATCTTCAGATTTTATTGTAAAAGTTAAATCTGTTTCTTTACCATCTAAAGAAATATTTTGAACAACCATATCAACATTTATTAAATTTTTAGATAAAGGCTCAAAGATTAATGCCGCTACTCCTGGTTTATCTTTTACTCCTGCAATTGTAATTTTAGCGTCATTTTTTGTTGAAGATATTCCTGAAATAATTCTATTGCTAAATTCTTTCTTCTTAAAACTTTTTGTAATTAAAGTTCCCGGTTTATTGATAAACGACGATTTTACACTTATGTTAATATCGTTTAATTTAGCATCTTGAACTGATGTTGGTTGCATAACTTTAGATCCTAAAGATGCCATTTCTAACATTTCGTCATATTCAATTTGTTTAATCTTTTTCGCTTTTTTATGAAGTTTTGGGTCGGTTGTATAAACACCATCTACGTCTGTATAAATTATACACTCATCTGCTTTTAAAAATTTAGCTATCATAATTGCAGATGCGTCTGATCCCCCTCTCCCTAATGTTGTTAATCTCAATTGATTGTTAATACCTTGAAAACCAGTCACTATTGGTATCCCACCAGACTTTACATATTTTTGTAAATTTTTAGTTAAAACTTTATCTATTCTTGCGCTAGAATATGGTCCATCAGTTAAAATTGGTATTTGCCAAGACATCCACGATCTTGCTTTAAAACCATGATGATTAAGTCTTCCAGCTATTAGAGCACCTGCTGCCTGCTCACCCGTAGAAACAAGTACATCATATTCAGCTTTATTAAAATTATTACTTATTAATTTAGATTTTTTAACTAAATCATTAGTGACTCCGCTCATTGCAGAAGTAACAACTATAACTCTATATTTTTTTCTCTTATAATTTAAAATTATCTTTGTTACTTTTTTGATTCTATCAATAGAACCAACGGAAGTTCCACCAAATTTGAGTACAATTATTTTCATGGTTTTATTAGAAAATTAATTTAATTAATATTTGATAAAATGCATCTTAATTGTTATGTCAACTAATTGTATATTATGAATAGTATAAACTCTAAAGAAATTGAAAAATTTTCAAAAATTGCCGAGGAATGGTGGGATCAAAATGGCAAGTTTAAGCCATTACACAAGTTTAACCCCATTAGAATTTCATATATAAAAGAAAATATAGTTAAAACATTCAAAATAACTCAAAAAAAGGCTCCCCTAAAAAATATTAAAATTTTAGATATTGGTTGTGGAGGAGGATTACTATCTGAGCCAATGTGTAGATTGGGAGCTAAAGTTACAGCGATAGACGCATCTAAGAAAAATATTAGTGTTGCAAAACTTCATTCTCTAAAAAATAAACTTAAAATAAAGTATATTTGTACTTCACCCGAAAAACTTAAAATAAGCAATAAATTTGATGTAATTTTGAATATGGAAATTGTTGAACATGTTGAAGATGTTGGCTTTTTTTTAAAGTCAAGTTCAAAACTTTTAAAAAAAAATGGAATAATGTTTGTTGCAACTTTAAACAAAACTTTAAAATCTTATGTATTTGCTATTGTAGGAGCTGAATATGTTTTACGTTGGCTGCCAGTTGGTACACACGATTGGGAAAAATTTATAAAACCAGATGATTTAGTTAATATTCTTAAAAATAATAATCTTAAATTAGATAGAATTGATGGAATGAAATTCAATCTATTCACGGATAAGTGGAATATCACCTCAGATAAATCTGTAAACTATATCGCTAAATTTATTAAAAATTAATTACTGTTATCTTTTACCCACGGTATTATTTGGGTTTCGATTCCTTCTTCTGCAAGATCCTTTAGATCTTTTTTTGATGCAGTGCCGTAAATACCTTTTTCTTTTTTTTTATTTTTATAATGGATAGATCTTGCTTCATATGCAAAGTTTTCGCCAACATACTCGAAATTATTTTTAATGAAATTTTGATATTCTTTAACAATCTTTTTTATCTTTTTATATTTCTTAAAATTTTTTTCAGTTTTAACATAAGTCTTTTTATTTATACTTGGGGCCATCAAACCTTTATCTACATTTAAGGAATTGCAGTTATAGCAGTTTAACATTTTTTTTTTATTTAATTTTTCATATTCTTTTGAGCTCAGAAACCAACTTTCGAAATTTAAGTCACAGTCTTTACAGATTAAACTATATTTGATCATAAATTCTATTTAGTTATTTTTTTTGAAATTTCAATATTTCTAACTTCTGTAATCAGCATTAATTTCAACATATTTTTTAGTTAAATCCATTGTGTATGCTGTAAAATTTTTATTTCCACTCGCAACATTTACCTTAATTTCAATGTTTGAATTTTTCATATAATCAGATGCTTCTTTTTCATTGTACTGACTAGAAAGTTTTCCATTAATAACAATATCAATTTCTCCAAATTTAATTGATAATCTTTTTAAATTAACTTCTGCCTCTGATTTACCAATGGCCATGATTATCCTGCCCCAGTTAGGATCTTCCCCGGCTATTGCAGTTTTTACTAAATTTGAATTTGCAATTGAAAAAGCAATTTTTTTTGCTTCCTGCTCTGTTTTAGATTTAAAAATTCTAACAGTTATGAATTTAGACGCTCCTTCTCCATCTGCCACCACTCTCTTAGCTAAATTTAGTAAAACTTTATTTAAAGCTTCATCAAAATCTTTTAATTTTTTTTCTGAAATATTATTAACTTTTCCATGTTTTGCTTTACTTGTTGAAAAAATTGAAATCATATCGTTGGTACTTGTGTCTCCATCACAACTAATAGCGTTAAATGTATTCTCAATATTTTTTTTTAACAATTTTCCCAAAATGTCATTTGATAAATCTGCATCAGTAAATATGTATCCCAATGTCGTCGCCATATTTGGATGTATCATACCCGAACCTTTTGCAACTCCATAAATTTTAATTGTAGTTTTTCCAATCATACATTCTTCCATTGCCATTTTTGGTTGAGTATCAGTTGTCATTATTCCAAGGGCAGCTTTCATCCATATATATTTATTTTGTGTATATTTAATATTCTTAATCAAATCTGGTATCCTTAATTTGATTTTATCTAATGGAAATTTTTCTCCGATAGTACCTGTACATCCAAACATTATATTTTTAGGTTTAATGTTTTCTGGGCTATCTTCGTCATCTTTTTGTTTTTTTGTTAATTCTTGAGAAATTATTTCAGACATAATCTGCATACTTTGATAACCTTGGTCACCAGTAAATGAATTTGCATTTCTAGTGTTAACTAGTAATGAAAAAATTTTTTTTGTTTTTTGATTTAAATTCCACTTAATGTTCTCAGAGATAATTTTTGACTGGGTATAAACAGAGGCAAAATTTGCCCCTTCTCGAAAATAAAACATAACCAAATCATCTCTATTATTATTATATAAATTTGCACTGATAGTAGATATTGATAGTCCATCTAGATGATCTAAATCTTGAAATTCAATCATTTTACGATTTTTTGATTTAGAAGTTAAAAAATTAGATATATTAATTCCCATGCTATTTAAAATAGTTATTTAATAACTATATTAAAAGTTAAATAAATCATATACCAAAAACTAATGTTTAATCCTTTAGGCTTTATCACTAAATTCATCAAATCTGGCAATCAAAAAGAGCTAGATAGAATTGGTAAAATTGTAAATAAGATAAATTCATTAGAAAATAATTTCACAAGATTAAAAGATGAAGATTTTCCAAAAAAAACTTTGGAATTTAAAGCAAAAATTAAAAACAATGAAACACTAGATCAAATTTTGCCCGAGGCTTTCGCCTTGGTCAGGGAAGCTTCGAGAAGATCGAGAGGTGAACGTCATTATGACGTTCAATTAATTGGCGGAATAGTGCTGCACGAAAATAAGATTGCGGAAATGAGAACTGGTGAAGGTAAAACTTTAACTATAGTTTTATCTGCTTACTTGAATGCACTAGAGGAAAAAGGAGTTCATGTAGTTACTGTTAACGATTACCTAGCAAAAAGAGATTCTCAAGAAATGGGTCAAATTTATAATTTTTTAGGATTAACATCAGGTTTTATTAATAATGATCAAAACGATCATGAAAGAAAAAAAAATTATAATTGTGATATTACTTATGCAACTAATAGTGAGTTAGGTTTTGATTATCTCAGGGACAACATGAAGTATTCAAAAGCTGAAAAAGCACAAAGAGAACATCATTATTCAATAGTAGATGAAATAGACTCCTGTCTAATTGATGAGGCTAGAACACCTTTGGTAATATCTGGCTCTGCAGATGATAAAACAAGTCAATATTTAGCAATTAATCAATTGGTAAGACAATTAAATAAAAATGATTACGAAATAGATGAAAAAGATAAAAATATTTTACTAACTAACGAAGGAATAAATAATGTAGAAAAAATTTTTTCTAATGCAGGTATACTAAAAAATAATAATTTTTATGATCCAGAAAATTTATCTTTGGTTCATCATGTTAATCAAGCACTGAGGGCTAATCATTTATTCGAAAAAGGCAAAGATTATATTGTTAAAGATAATGGTTTAAAGATAATTGATGAATTAACAGGCAGAATTTTAGAAGGTAGAAGGTTTGGTGACGGATTACACCAAGCTCTAGAAGCAAAAGAAAAAATTGATATACAAGCAGAAAACCAAACCTTGGCCTCTATAACTTATCAAAATTACTTTAAATTATATAAAAAAATATCAGGTTGCACTGGAACGGCTGCAACTGAAGCTGAAGAGTTTTATGAGATTTATAATTTACCAGTTGTGGTAATTCCAACTAATAATCCAATGATACGTAGAGATTATAATGATCAGATATTTAGAACAGAAATAGAAAAAAATTTGGCAATAATAAAAAAAATTAAAGAGTGTAATCAATTTGGACAACCTTTGTTAATTTTTACCTCAAGTATTAATAAGTCAGAAGTTTATTCAAAATTACTTAACAAAGAAAAAATTAAGCATGTTGTTTTAAATGCTAAAAACCATGAAAATGAAGCAGAGATTATTGCAAATGCTGGTAAAGAAGGTTCGGTAATAATTACAACCAGTATATCAGGTCGAGGAGTGGACATTCAATTAGGTGGAAAAAAAGGATCAATCCCTGAAAATCAATTGCTAGACAATAAAATAAAAATTAAATCTTTGGGTGGCTTATTTGTGATTGGTACTGAGAGGATGGAGTCTCGTAGGGTGGATAACCAAGCAAGAGGAAGATCTGGAAGACAAGGAGATGAGGGAAGTTCGATATTCTATGTCAGCCTTGAAGATGATTTAATGAGAATATTTGGCTCAGAGTCGATGAATAACATTCTTCAAAAACTTGGATTAAAAGATGGAGAAAGCATAGATCATCCGTGGATTAATAAAGCACTTGAAAGAGCTCAACAAAAAGTTGAAGCTAGAAACTTTGATATCAGAAAAACATTAATCAAATTTGATAATGTTTTAAACGATCAAAGGCATGTAATTTTCTCTCAAAGAAATGATGCAATGAATAGTAGTGAAATATTTTCATATTCTGAAGGATTTTTGAATGAAATTATAGATGATTTAATAAAGTTCAAAATACAAAAAATATCGGATCCTAAAAATAATGAATTTGATATAAGATTAAAAACCTTAATGGGAAAAATTTTAGATGAAGAACAATTTAAAGAAACTGTTTCACTTAAGGATAGTGATTTTAGAAAAAAAATAACTGATCATTTTAATACTAATAGAAATGAAAGAACTAAGATTTTAGGTGAAACACAATCAAAAGAAATAGAAAAAAGAATTTTATTACAAGCAATAGATTTAAATTGGAAATCACATATACAGTATTTAGAACAATTGAGACAAGTTATTGGGCTTAGATCATATGGTCAAAGAGATCCTTTGGTTGAATATAAAAAAGAAGCTTTTGATCTATTTTCAAATTTGCTTGAAAAATTAAAATTAGACTACATTACGGTTTTAATGAATTTGAAAATAGTAGAACAACAAAAAGAAGAAATGAGCTCAAAAAAGAATCCTGAAATATTGAATAATCCTAAATGCCTATTAATTCTGAAAAAAAATCACAAAATTTCTAGAAATGATAGGTGTGAAGCTACTGGTAAGAAATTTAAAAACTGTTGTGGCGCCTTATAAGAAATAAAAAGTTAATATTATCATCAATAATATAAATCCTGCTAGATAATATATATTTTTTTTATTTTTGAAAAACTGGTCAATATTTTTTTTATTTTCAATAGCACTTAAGCTTTCCGAGCTACTTATAAAACCTTTGCCTCTTCCAATTTTTAAAAACTTATTTTTTCTTTGATCTAAAATTTCTTTAGAAGACATTTCTTTGTATATGTCCAAATTTTTTGAAATTGATTCTCTAACACTGCTTAACACTAAATTTCTATCTCTATGTGCACCCCCTAAAGGTTCTGAAATTATTTCATCTATAACTTTAAGCTCTAAAAGATCTCTAGCTGACAACTTCATTGCTTTTGCTGCATCAAGCATTTTTTTTGGATCTCTCCATAAAATCGTAGCACAGCCCTCTGGAGAAATTACCGAGTAAATCGCATTTTCTAACATAATCACTTTACTAGATGAAGCTAGTGCAATTGCTCCACCAGAACCCCCTTCACCAATAACAATTGCTAAAGTAGGTACTTTTAATTTCATGCAACATTCAATTGATTTTGCAATAGCTTCTGCCTGACCTCTTTCTTCAGCCCCAACTCCTGGATAAGCACCCGGTGTATCAATAAAAGAAATTATTGGAATATTAAATTTATCAGCTAGCTCCATCAATCGAATGGTTTTTCTGTATCCTTCGGGCCTCATCATCCCAAAATTTCTTTCAATTCTAGATTCTAGATTTTCTCCTTTTTCTTGGCCAATAATCAAAACTGATTGACCTTTAAACTTTGCAAATCCTGTAATCACCGATTTGTCTTCTCCATAATATCTATCACCAGCCAAAGAGATAAAATCTTCAAACAAGTTATCTATAAAAAACTTTGATTTCGGTCTATCTTCATGTCTAGCGACCATGGTTGTTTGCCAAGGGTCCAGGTTTGAATAAATATCTTTTAACTTTACATCTAACTCCTCTTGTGTTTTTGAAATTTTATTTGTGTCAACTTCTGACAGGCCTCCTTGATTATAAGGATCTTTTAATTTTTCTAACTCACCCTCTAAGGTTTTAATATCGTTCTCAAAATTAAGATAATTTTTCATTATAATTTAATTATTAATTCATAAGTTCAAAAAATGACATTAAAATATCAATGCTTCCATTAAGTATTTGACTTAATTTTGCTAGAGTTTAAAAAAATCTCATGACTACAAACTATAAAAACGTCAATAATTTGAAGGTTTCAGATGATTTGTTGTCTTTTGTTAATAGTGAGTTGCTTAAAGACACAAATATAAATTTGGAAAAATTTTGGTCAGGGTTTGATAGAATTGTTCACGAGCTTGCACTTCAAAATAAAGAATTAATAAAAATTAGAGAAAATTTACAAAAAAAAATTAATAATTGGCATATAGAAAATAAGGATGGTGAAACAGATATCAATAAATACAAAACTTTTTTAAAAGAAATAGGTTATTTAAAAGAAGAAGGTACAGATTTCAAAATTGAAACTAATAATGTAGATGATGAAATATCAAATATAGCTGGACCACAATTGGTAGTACCAATAACGAATGCAAGATATGTTCTTAATGCAGCTAATGCTAGATGGGTAAGTTTATATGACAGTTTGTATGGAACAAATGTAATTGACTCTGAGGAAGGTGGCAGTGAAAGATATGACCCTCAACGAGGTCAAGAAGTAATAAAGTATGTAAGAGAATTTTTTGATAAATATATTCCAATAGAAGGAACCAGTTGGAAAAACATTTCTAGCTTAAAAGTATTGAATAAAGATTTAATTATTTCTAAGGATGACTATGAATATAAATTAAAAGACAAAGATAAATTTATTGGTCATAGAGGTGATGCCAATAAACCAGGTGCGGTTATAATAAAAAATAATAGTCTTCACTTTGAAATTATTATTAACCCAAAAGCATTTAGTGCCGCACATGATATTGCTGGTATTAGCGATGTTATAATAGAAGCTGCTACTTCTACTATTTGTGATAATGAGGATAGTGTAGCTGCTGTAGATGCAAAGGATAAAATAATTTGCTACAGAAATTGGTTGGGTCTAATGAAAGGAGATTTAAAGACTCAATTTGAAAAAAATGGTAAAAATTTAGATAGAAAACTTAATCCAGATAGAAGTTATATTTCAAGAGATGGTAAAGGGTTAAAGTTGCATGGCAGAAGTTTACTTTTAATAAGAAACGTTGGTCATCTAATGACTAATCCATCAATAATTTTAAAAGATGGAAATGAAATACCTGAAGGAATTATGGATGCATTTTTTACAACTGCAGCAGCACTTCATGATTTAAAAAAAAAAAAGAATTCGAGAACTGGATCAATTTATATTGTAAAACCAAAAATGCATGGCCCTCAAGAGACTGAATTTACAAATTTAATTTTTTCTAAAGTTGAAGAATTATTTGGATTAGAAAAATATACTTGCAAAATCGGGATAATGGATGAGGAAAGAAGAACGTCTGTTAACCTTAAAGAATGCATAAGATCATTAAAAAATAGAGTTTTTTTTATAAATACTGGATTCCTAGATAGAACTGGAGACGAAATGCATACTTCAATGGAGGCTGGTCCAATGATTAAAAAAGGAGACATGAAATCTTCAAAATGGATTATAGCTTATGAAAATAATAACGTAGATATTGGCCTTAAATGTGGATTTTCCGGTAAAGCACAAATCGGCAAAGGCATGTGGGCAATGCCAGATAAGATGAAAGAAATGATGGATGAAAAAATTAATCATTTAAAAGCTGGAGCCAATTGTGCTTGGGTGCCTTCACCGACAGCGGCTTCATTGCACGCACTTCATTATCATCAAATAAATATATTTACAGAACAAAACAAGATAATAAAGCGTGAACGGGCTAAGTTAAATGATCTCTTAGATATTCCAGTGGCCAACAAACCTAATTGGTCTGTTCAAGAAATTGATAAGGAAATATCAAACTCAGCACAAACTTTGTTAGGATATGTTGTTAGGTGGGTTGATCAAGGAGTAGGTTGTTCAAAAGTTCCGGATATAAATAATGTTGGTCTAATGGAAGATAGGGCAACTCTGAGGATTTCATCTCAACATATTGCAAACTGGATCCATCATGGAATTACAACAAAAATTCAAGTTATGGAAATAATGAAAAAAATGGCAAAAGTTGTTGATAAACAAAATAAGGATGACAAAAGATATATAAATATGAGCGATGATTATGATAGATCACAAGCATTTAAAACAGCATGTGACTTAATTTTTAAAGGTAAAGATCAACCTTCAGGTTATACAGAGCCTCTTTTGCACTTAAATAGATTAAAAAAAAAAATTAATCAGAATTAGAATTTATTTTTGAACGATTTTTAAAAGCAGAAAACAAAGTTCCATCATCTAAACTTTCAATTTCACCACCCACTGGCAATCCTTGGGCTAATTTGGTAATTTTAATATTAGCATGCTTTAAACAATCTTGGATGTAATATGCTGTTGTTTGACCTTCAACAGTGGCACTTGTTGCTAAAATAACTTCTTCAATTTTATCTTTATTTACTCTCTCAACTAAGGAATTAATTAAAAGATCTTCTTTTCTATGCCCTGCAGAAGCAATAGTTCCTCCAAGAATATGAAAATATCCCTTATAAATATTTGAGTTTTCAATAGACCACTGATCAGCAATATCTTCAACTACGCAAATTTTGTTAAACTTTTCTTTTATACTTTCGCAATTAGAACAACCTTCGGTATTTGATTTTAGCGAACCGCACGAATTACAACGGGTAACATTTTGATAAACTTGAGCTAAAGTATTTGCCATTGGCTTAATAAGTTCATCTCTATTGTTAATTAACTTTAAAACTATTCGCTTAGCAGATTTAGGTCCTAGTCCGGGAAGTCTAGAAATTAACCTTATTAAATCTTCAATTTCAGTAATAGTTTGCATCAACTACAATGGCCACTTAAAGCCAGGAATACCTAAGCCACCGGTTGCTTTGGAAATTTCTTCAGATGTTTTCGATTTTAATTGGGTTTTTGCATTATTGTGAGCGGCTACTATCAAATCCTCAATTATCGATTTTTCCTCTTTTAAAATTTCATCAGATATTTCTATTTTTTGCATCTCACCTTCCCCATCCAAAACAACTTTTACGGAATTTGATCCTGATATTCCTTCAACTTTAATATTCTTGATCTTTTCTTGGCTTTCCTTCATTTTAGTTTCGAGCTCTTTTGCTTTGTCTAGTATTTTTGAAAAATCAGTCATTATTCACTTCTTTTTTTAATTAGTTTTACATCAGTCAATTCTGCATCGGAAAAACAATTTAACATAGTTTTATATAAATCAGAATTTTTAGCATTTTCAATCAATTCTATTTTTCTATTTTTTTCCTTTTCTTTTATAGACATTTCTCCTTTATTCTTACTAAAACTTATAATCCATCTCTCATTTGTCCACTCAAGAAGTTTTGTTGATAAGTCTTTAACAAAATTTTTATCTAATCTGTCATTAAATGAAATTTCAATTCTATGATTTTCAAATTTAACAAGATTTACATTTTTTTCTAATTCATATTTTAGTTTCATTTCTTTTTGTTCAGAACAAATATCTAACAGTTGATTAAAAGAATTTATCAAAGTTTTATTATTTACTTTAGTTGCTAATTGTGTTTCAGGCTTTGACTTTTTCTCTTGAGCCACATTTTTAATTTGATTGACAGTTTCCTTATTAGTTATTTGAGATGAAGCATTTTCTTTTATATTCTTTTCGTCATTTTTTTTTATTGTATTATCATCTTTACTTTCGATTTTGGGTTTAAAGTCGAGTAAATGAATAAGCCTTAATAAAAACATTTCAATTGATAAATGCTGATTGGAAACAATGTCTAATTCATCTAAAGTTTTAATTGTAAATTGCCAAAATAAAATAAGCATCTCACTATCAATATTATTTGAAATTTCCTTGATCCTATTAAATTCTTCGTCATTTAATGAAAAATTTGTGCTTTCGATTGTTAAAGAATTTATATTCTTAAAATAATATAAAATTTCTAAAAAATCATTAATAAATATCTTGGGCTCAACTCCTTGGTCATAAATTTTTCTATAAATTTCAATTACCTTATTTTGATCTCCTTGCAATACTAATTCAAACAAACCAATTAATTGAGATTTATCAAAATAACCAAATATTTTTTGGGCTGTTTTTAAATCTAATTCTTTTTTATCATCAAGACTTAACAGGGCTCTGTCCAATAGAGACAAGGAATCTCTTACAGAGCCTTCTGAAATTTTAACAATTAATTTCAATACATCATCTGTAGCTTCACCATTTTCTTTATCTTTTATCTTTTTTATAAATTCAAATAATTCTGCTGATTTAATTCTTGATAAATCAAATCTTTGGCATCTTGATATAACAGTAATTGGTATCTTTTTAATTTCAGTAGTTGCAAAAATAAATTTTAAATATTCAGGCGGCTCCTCAAGTGTTTTTAATAAAGCATTAAATGCTTGCTTGCTAAGCATATGTACTTCATCAATAATAAAAATTTTAAATTTTGAAGATGTTGGACCATACCTTGAAAATTCTATTAAATCCCTAACATCATCAACTCCTGTTTTGCTTGCTGCATCCATTTCAAGAACATCAATGTGACTTGAATTTGTTATCGCATCACAATTTTCACAAAAATTTTCTTTACATAAATTTTCAATTCCGTTTAGACAGTTCAATGATTTAGCAACAATTCTTGCGGTTGTTGTTTTGCCTATTCCTCTAATCCCAGTAAAAAGATATGCGTTAGGAATTTTGTTAGCTTTAATAGAATTGGTTATTGTTTCAGCCACAATTTCTTGACCAATAAGATCCTCAAATGTTTGTGGTCTGTATTTAAGGGCTAAAACTTTTGAATTTTTGTTCATTTTATATTTTTAAGGAGACTAGAACCTGAATAACTGTCTTTACGACTGCTTCTATTAAGATCTGATCGGGTTCAAGCAGCATCCACCTCTAGCCTCCAAAACTATTATAACAGTAATGATTTCTAATCTACAAGAAAAGATTATGATTTTTTCTCTCTTATTGGATCTGCCTCAAAAACTCCTAGAACATGAAAATCTTCACAATGAAGCCCCAGTTCTTCAAGAGATTTTTGGACTTTTTGTTCTTCAATGTGTCCGTCAAGATCGCATAAAAAAAAGAATGAATTGAATGAATTTTTTTCAGGATAACTTTGTAATTTTGTTAAATTTACACCATTAATAGCAAAACCTCCTAGTGATTGATAAAGAGCAGCAGGTTTGCTTTTAAGCTTAAAAAGAAAAGAAGTTATAAATTTCTTTTTACTAAATTCTGGTTGCAATATTTTTTTTCCCATAATTAAAAATCTAGTTAAATTACCTTTTTCATTTTCAATATTCTTTTTAATTATTTCCAATCCATAAGTTTTTGCACTTAATGATGATGCAATTGCTGCCTCATGTTTATTTTTATTCCTTGCTATCATTTCAGCAGATCCAGCTGTATCAGCTCTCACATTTTCATTTAAGTTATTTTCTTTTATGAACTTTGAGCATTGAGACAACGCTTGCGCATGAGAATATACTTCATTGATATCTGTTATTTTAGTTCCAGGCTGACCCAACAAATTATGTTCTATTTTTTGGTAATATTCAGAATATATATTTAATCTATATTTAAATATAAGATATTCTATTCCAATATTACCTGTAATTCTATTTGACTCTGGTATTACTATTTTTGAATCCTCTTCACTTGAAGCTTTTAAAAAACATTCATCAAATGTTTTACATGGTTTAATCTCTGCTTTTGGGTCAATTGATAATGATGCAATATGGGAATACGCTCCAAAAGTCCCTTGAAAATAAATTTTACTCATTAATCTTTATATTCCATAATTTTTTTTAAGGCTATATAATCTTCTTCTGTGTCTACTCCTATTGGAGAAGATTTTGCAAGCGCTACATTTATTTTAATATTATTATCTAAGGCTCTTAATTGCTCTAATCTATTTCTAATTTCATTTTGTGATTGATTCAATTTAACAAATCTATCAAGAGTTTTAGTTGAATAACAATATATCCCTATATGATGGTAAATATTATCCATAATTGTGACACTTCGCAAGAAAGCTTCCGCTTCAGAAAATTGATTTTTATCAAGTTTTTTTTTAGTTATAACTTTAACTATATTTTCATTATTTAAATCTTTTGAATTTTTAATTACTGCAGCAAGCGTTCCCATTTCAGATTGATTTTTAATCATTTGGTTATTTAAATTTATAATATCTTCAATTTCAATTACTGGCTCATCACCCTGTAAATTCATAATTAAATCTACATTTTTAATATTTATTTTTTGCAGGGCTTCGTGAATTCTATCTGAGCCAGTTTTATGATTTTTACTTGTTAAAATGGCATTACCACCATTTTTTGTAACATCATCAACTATTTCTTGATCTTCTGTAGCAACAAATACTTCTCCGATATTGGCTTCTTGAGCTTTTTTGAATACGTGTGAAATAATTGATAAATCATTAATTTTAAGCAGAGGTTTTCCGGGTAACCTGGTAGCTGACAATCTTGACGGTATTATTGTTAATGTTTTCATTAATTTTAATTTATTATACCTATTAAATAGAAATAGAGGCAAAATTATACATTAAATTTTAGTAATTTTTTAATTTATCATGCTATACGTTCAAAATAATATTTAGAAAAATGGATTCGTTCGAAATAAATAAAATTGTTGCAGCTATATTAATGGTTGCGTTGCTTGTAATTGGAATTGGTAAGTTTTCAGATATAATTTTTCATGTAGAAAAACCAAAAATGCCGGGATATGTAGTTGAAATAGAACAGTCATCTACTATTTCAGCAACCACTGAAAATGCTGTGGAAGAGAAAATCGATATAGTCGCGTTAATGTCAATGGGAGATGTATCAGCTGGAGAAAAAATATTTAAGAAATGTGCTGCTTGTCATTCAATAATCAAAGGTGGGAAAAACAAAATTGGGCCAGCACTTTATAGTGTTGTTGGAAGAAAAGTTGGAGGAGTTTCAGACTACAAATATTCCAAAGCTTTAGCCACGTATGATAAAGAATGGAACTTTGAAGAGCTAAATGGTTTTCTTGAAAAACCAGCAAAATACATTAAGGGAACAAAAATGGCTTATGCAGGACTTAGAAAAGAGAGGGATAGAGCTTCAATTATAAAATATTTAAATCAAAACTCAGATAATCCAATACCACTACCTTAATTTTCCGAAACAATATAACAAAATACTTTTTTGAACATGTACTCTATTTAAAGCTTGTTGCCAAACGTGAGATTTTTTTCCATAAAAAACCTCATCACTAACTTCGGAACCACGTGGCAAACAATGTAAAAATATACAATCCTTTTTTGCAAAGCTCATTAATTTTTTATCAATTTTAAATTTTTTAAATTGTTCAATTTTCTTCTTCTTATTTACTTTGTCATTTAAAGATATAACTTTATCTGAAAAAATAACATCAGCTCCTAATACAGCTTTTTTTGGATCATTATAAATAAATATTTTTTTATCATTCCTCTTTACCCAAGCGTTAACTTCTTTGTGTGGTTCAAAATTTTTTGGACAACCTATACTGAGTTTAAATGAAAATTTAACAGAAGCCGCAATCAAACTATTTAAAACATTGTTAGAGTCTCCAATCCAACAAATATTTAATTTTGAGATTGTTTTTTTCTTTAACTCTTCAACTGTAAATACGTCAGATAATACCTGGGTTGGATGTGAAGATGGACTTAAGCCATTTATTACTGGAATTGATAAATGATTTCTAAAACTTTCAATTTTTTTATCATTATCTGTTCTAAGCATAAATCCATCACCATAAGTTGAAAGTATTTTTGCTGTATCGGATATGCTTTCACCACCTTGGCCAAGATGAAGTTCATTAGATCTAAGAGTTAAGGTTCCACCACCAAGCTGTTTAATGGCTAAATAAAAGCTTATTCTTGTTCTTGAACTAGCTTTTTCGAACATTTGAATAAGTATTTTTCCCTTTAATGGTGCTCCTTTGTCTATTTCTAGAGTGTTAAGTTTTTTTCTAAATTTTTTTCTTTTTTTTGCATCAGCTAAAATTTTTCGAAGATCTGTGGCTGAAATATCTTTTAAATTTATAAAATGTTTCATATCAATTAATTTCTATACAAACTTTTTTAATTATCTTTAAGGCCTGATCAATTTCTTTTTTTTTTACATTTAATGGAGGTAAAATTCTAACTACATTTTCAGCAGCTCTAATAGTTAACAATTTGTTATCCATTAATTTTTTAATAAATTTGGCTTGATCTGTGTAAAGTTGAATCCCAATCAACAGACCTTTGCCTCTAATCTCCTTAATAATATTTGGATAACTATTTTTAATTTCATTAAGTTCATATAAAAAATATTTTGAAATTTTTTTTACATTATTTAAAAACTTTTTATTTGAAATAATATCCATTACTGAATTTCCAACTACCATTGCTAAAGGATTGCCTCCAAATGTAGAGCCATGGGTACCAGTGGTCATAGCTGAAGCAACTTTTTTATTCATTAAAACTGCACCAATTGGAAATCCACCTCCAATGCCTTTTGCTATTGGCACGATATCTGGTTTTACTTTAGATTTTTCAAATGCAAAAAAATCTCCAGATCTTCCAATACCACATTGAACTTCATCAAGTATCAACAATATTTTTTTTTTATCACAAATTTTTTTTAACTCTTTTAAACACCAATCTGGTATAACCTTAATTCCACCTTCGCCCATAATAGTCTCAACCATTATAGCAGCGGTATTTTCTCCAATTTTTTTCTTCAAAGATTTATGATCACCAAAATTAAAATGATCAAAACCTCCGACTTTTGGACCAAATCCCTCAGTCATCTTTTTTGATCCACTTGCATAAATTGCTGCTAAAGTTCTTCCATGAAAAGAATTTTTTATACAAAGAATTCTATTTTTATGAGGTTTTCCTATTGAATAAAAATATCTTCTTGCAACTTTAATAGCAGCTTCTGTTGCTTCTGCTCCACTATTTTGGAACATTACGAAATCTGCAAAGGTTTTTTTGGCTAATTTTTTTGCAAGCTGTTCTCCTTCTGGAATAAGAAATGCATTTGAAACATGCCAGAGTTTTTTTGACTGATTGTTGAGAGCCTTGATTAATTTTGGATGGGCGTGTCCCAAAGAGTTAACAGCTATACCTTGTACAAAATCTAAATACTTTTTACCCTTGTTTGAAAACAAATAACTGCCCATACCTTTTACGAAAGCAATTTTTTTTCGATTGTAATTTTTTGCTAGATAACTCATTAAATTCAATATTAAAATCCAATACAAACTAGAGTAATTAAATGCAATTTTCGATTGAAAAATAAATATGTATGTTGATAAATTATTGTTAATAACTTCTAAATATTCCTTGTCAATTTCAAGATTATAACCGTATATTGTGTTTTTAAATTAATCTGATACCGTATATAGATATAGGCGTTTATGAGTTGGAATGATGAAAAAGTAGCAAAATTAAAAGAATTGTGGGGCAAAGGTAATACTGCCAGTCAAATTGCAGAAATAATCGGTGGAATTAGTAGAAATGCTGTTATTGGAAAAGCTCATAGATTAAATCTTTCAGCAAAAATTAAAACGCGAGCTGCAACTTCAAATAAAAACTTTGACTCTGCAATGGAAGATAGCAAAATAAAATCAAATAAAGGAAGAAAAAGTAAATTTAAATCATTAATTATTGAGAAAGACTTTGAGCCAGAAAATCCAAAACAATTAGAGGAATTAGACGAAAGTTCATGCAAATGGCCCTTGGGTCACCCTGATGAAAAAAATTTTTATTTTTGTGGAAGATCATCTTTGAAAGACTTTTCTTACTGCAAACTTCATTTACTTTATGCTTACCAGCCTAAAGGTAAAAAAGAAGAAGCTAATGATAAAGATGAAGTTCCAGAATTAATTGAAAAAAAAGTTCAATCAGCTTAATTATTAATAATTAACTTTTGATACTTTCTTTAGGAGCATATTTTTCAGTAGAGAATTGTCCACCATCTCGCCACATGTAGCAATATTTTTTAACCTCTTCATTAAAATATTTTTTACTTGGTAATCCAATATCAGAATTACTTTTATATTTTCCCGATATAATATTATCGTATTTAAGTAATCTTAATTGATCCTCAGTTATCAACGGTTTTGGTATTAACTGCAATATTTTTGCAGTGATAGACGCTAATAGTAACGGCATCGATAATAATATTCTTTTTTTGTCAATTAATACTAAAAGTCTTTCAATTAATTCCTTTAAGGTAATTACCTCTGGCCCAACACATTCAATTATTTTTGAATTAACGTTGTTGCAAATAATATGATAAATTATATCTGTTAAATCTGAACAATGAATAGGAGTAAATTTTGTTTTACCTGAATAGTATAATGGAAAAACAGGAAGTCTATTTAAAAGCGTCATAAAACTAGTAGTAAAATTATCATCTACTGAATAGACAACTGAAGGTCTTAAGATTGTTGCAAGAGGAAAATTATTTAAGATATTTTTTTCTCCATCTAATTTACTTTTTGCATAATTGCTATCTACCGCATCATCTATACCTAGGGCAGAAAGATGAATAAAATTTTTTAATTTATATTCTTTAGCTAATTTAGCTAGTACTGATGGGAACAATCCATGAATATTATGAAATGTATTCCCTTTTTTGTTTTCAAATAAAATACCTATTAAATTTATACAAATGTCAGTTTCTAAAAATAAATTTCTTATTTTTTTTTCATCGTAAATATTTGCTTCGACAATATCAATATACCCCGCGTTTCCCTGGGTTTTGATAATATAGCTTTTTTGGTGAATGTTACGTGTCACTACAGTAACTCTGATGTTGTTTTTAGTTAATTTTCTTATTAAGTGTCTTCCTATTTGACCACTACCGCCAAAAATTAGACAATTTTTAGGTTTCATATATATATATTTAAAAAATGAATATTGATATTAAACTTCACAAAGTTGATTTACCAGATGATTTAAAGTTAGGCAATGTAATAGCTGTTGATGGTGAATTTATGGGTTTAAATGTAAGAAGAGATCCATTATGCCTAATTCAGATATCATCAGGTAACTCAGATGCTCATATTGTTCAGTTGGACAGATCAAAGTACAATGCTCCAAATCTAGTTAAGATATTATCAGATCAAAATGTTACAAAAATCTTTCATTTTGGAAGGGCAGATATGGCACACATCAAGCATTATTTAAAAACTGAAACCAATAATATTTTAGATACAAAAATTGCGTCTAAACTTGCTAGATCTTATTCTGATAGTCACTCTTTAAAAACTTTAATAAAAGAGTTTATAAATATTGATATTAGCAAACAGTTTCAAAGTTCAGATTTTGGTGGTGAATTAACCCCTGCTCAACTTAAATATTGTGCAAATGATGTAGTTTATCTTCACAAAATACATGATGAATTAAATAAAATGCTGAAAAGAGAAAATAGAATTGATCTTTATAAAAATTGTTTAAATTTTTTGAAAACACGAGTAGATCTTGATCTTGCTTTATTCAAAGACGATATCTGGTCACATTAAAATGAAAAACGAAATAAACAATATTGGAAAAGAAGTTATTGATCTTCAAATAAAAGCATTAAAAAAATTAAAAAGTTCAATCAACAAATCTTTTGAGGAGGCCGTGAAAGCAATTAGCAAGTGCAAATCAAAAGTAATAATATGTGGTGTTGGAAAAAGTGGAAAAATTGCTTCAAAGATATCAGCTACCTTATCATCTGTTGGAACGCCATCATTTTCAATTTCTGCAAGTGATTGTTCTCATGGAGATTTAGGAAGAATTACAAGCCAAGATATATTAATATTAATAAGTCACTCTGGTAATACTGATGAATTAAAAAATATTATTAAGTATGCTAAATTCAATAAAATTTTTTTGATTGGAATTGTTTCAAATAAAGA
>JGI20155J14468_10000825_pt1 | contig 24657 bp, 20 predicted proteins | sample COG_05_FD_14468 | JGI IMG/M metagenome (IMG submission 14468) | reverse complement strand
GTACCAAAATTATCATTAGAAGAAGGCAAGAAAATTATTCTGGATGATGTGTTAATGGTTCATGATGGAAAATCTACAAATTTTGGCAGTCCAAAAGTAGCTGGTGCAAAAGTTACCGCTACAGTTATTGATCATGGCAGAGAGAGAAAAATTTTAGTCTACAAAAAGAAGCGACGAAAAGGGTATGCTCGTAAAAATGGTCATAGACAATGGTATACTAACTTGGAAGTTCAAAATATTCAAATTGCGAAAGCTAAACCAGCAGCTAAACCTAAAAAAGAAGATAAGTAAATCTCATGGCACATAAAAAAGGTCAAGGTAGTTCAAGAAACGGAAGAGACTCTAATGCAAAACGTCTTGGATTAAAAGTAGGAAATGGGCAATCAATTTTAGCCGGTTCAATCATTCTTAAACAGCGCGGAACTAAGGTTCACCCTGGTACAAATGTTAAAAGAGCAAATGATGATTCTTTATTTGCTTTGAAAGATGGAATAGTTGAGTTTAAACGCAAAGGTAGAGATAGAAAAGTTGTAAACATAGTAATCTAACATTAGATTTTTTTGGTACAGTAAAAATAATTAAAGCCTCACTATTGTGAGGCTTTTTTGTTATAAAATAATATTCATAGCTTCTAATAGGCCTTTCAATAAAATAATGGAGAAATATAATCATGGGTAGAAAAAAATTAACAATGATCGGTGGTGGACAAATTGGTGGAAACTTAGCTCTCATAGCCGCTCAGAAAGAACTTGGCGATGTGGTTATATTTGATATTCCTCAATCCGAAGGTATGGTTAAAGGCAAAGCATTAGATATCATGCAACTAAGACCACATGATGGGTATGATTCTGAATTATCTGGGACTTCGGATTACAGTGACATTAAAGGTTCAGATGTTGTCATTATTACGGCTGGTATCCCAAGAAAACCTGGAATGGATAGAGAAGATTTAATGTCAATTAATCTTGGTATTATAAAAGATGTAGCCTCTAATGTTAAAAAATATGCACCAAACGCGTTTGTAATTGTTATATCAAACCCTTTAGATGCTATGGTATATGCTTTTCATAAAGTATCTGGTTTTGATAAAAGCAAAGTAGTTGGCATGGCTGGTGCTCTAGATTCAGGTAGATTTCGCGCGTTTTTAGCTATGGAAACTGGACTTTCTGCGCAAGATGTTAGTTGTATGGTATTAGGAGGCCATGGAGATAGTATGGTGCCAATAACACGATTAGCAACCATTGGAGGGGTTCCAGTAACAGATTTGATTGATGCAAAAAGACTTAAAGAAATCGAAGATAGAACTAGATTTGCTGGTGGAGAGCTGGTAAAACTGTTCGGTAATGGATCTGCATTTTATGCTCCTGCCCAGTGTGCTATTGAAATGGCTGAATCTTATCTAAAAGATAAAAAAAGAGTTATCCCTAGCGCAGCACTTTGTGAAGGGGAATTTGGAATAGATGGTTACTTTATTGGCGTGCCAACAGTAATTGGCTCTGGTGGAATTGAAAAAATAATAGAATTCAGTCTTACAGATGAAGAAAAATCAGACTTAGCTAATACTCTGGACGCTGTGAAAAGGACAGTTGCAGAAACAAATCTGTAAGGTTTTTTAATTAAACTTTTATCAGGAGTATAAACATTATTTAATATATGAAATTCACACTAAGCTTATGGCTACTCCTTTCTTATTCGTTCTCTCAAGGTATTTTTGTTCAAGAAGAAGAAAAAAATCTTTATAGGTCTGCAGTCGAGTATAGCTTTGATGAAGTATTAGATAATGGTGCTTACACATTTATTTTAGAAAAAATAAATGGTGTTATAAATATTATTGGCCATGCTGGGTCAGGAACACATTTAATCATTGATAATAAGGTCCATGCCCTTAGCAATAAAAATGCTATTTCTATACTTCGAAATAGTCAAATAAATGTTTATCATGATGAAAATGAGAAAATAATCCGTATAAAAAAAGTATCAGATAAGTATGATCATAAAATTATTTCAAAAATCGATTTACACCTTCCAATTAATTCAAATATAAGAGGTGAAATAAAAAATAGTGACTTATCAATAAGTAAACTAAGAGGTACATTGGCTATAAAATCAGAGAGTACCGATTCAAAATTAGCCAACTTATCAGGTAATATTAATTTTAACACTAAGGACGGTAATATTATCGCAAAGAAACTATCTGGTTCTGTTCAATTAAATGTAATTAGTGGAGACATAGAGCTATTTGATTGTAGTTCAAACACAATAACAAATATTGAGAATGGTAATATTATCATTAATGGCGCTCGGGGAAAGCTCATATCTAGTACTACATTAGGAGAAACTCTAATTTCAAACTTTGAAGGTGATCTTTGCGAAATTAATATAAATGTAGGTAGCCTTAAAATCACCAATTGTAAATCAGACCTTACCGCCAAAATTGATATTGGAAATATTGACGTCAATGACCTACATGGTTCTATGACAATTTTTACAGGAAAGGGCCAAATTAATTTAAATAATATTATAGGCAATGTTAATTGTAACACAAATTTTGGAAATATAAATGGCGCAAATCTTTTTGGTAGAGTAAATGTTAACTCTGAATTTGGAGATATTCTAATTAATAAAGGATACAACTCATTTTTAACTGACCATTCAATTGATTTAATTACAAAGCGTGGTTCAATTTCAATTCGCTTACCTTCAGGTTTACCATATAACATAAACTCCCAATGCCATAATCTAGAAACAAGAAGTGCTATCAATTCAGAGATACCACTTGAAGAGGAGTTTTTAGCCGCCAAGGTAGTGGCACTAGGTAAAATAAAAGAAGGTACAATAAATTGCAACCTATCATCTAATTATGGACCTATATCAATATATACTGATTGATATTAGACTTAATTGAATCTTCGATTTCTAATAACCTTTTTTCTTATATCCCTATTTATATATGGCGATTCAAAAAATATAAAGTCTTTAGAATATCAATATAAATTAGAAAAATATGATGCTATTCGAGTCTATTTTGATTGCAGTATTGGAAATTTAAAAATTAGGCCAAGCAATAATCGATATGTCGTTAACGGTGATATATTTTATAACGCTGAAATGCCAGAGCCACAGTTAAAGTTTTCAGATAAAAATAATATTGCAAAATTAGATCTAAAGGTAAAACCAAATAGTTCTAGTGCTTCCGCAAGCACGCTAAGCAATTTGATTAATAAAGGAAATGATAATTATAAGATTAATTTTCATTTACCAACAAAAATTGAAACTGATATGAATTTTAACTTTGGATTAGGTAAAGTTGATATTGATTTTTCGGGTATACGTATTTCTAATTTAATTATGGACTGTGGGTTAAGCGATGTTACTCTTGTATCTAAGAAACCCAATATTATTAGTTGTGACAATATTCATATTTCTACTGGTATCTCTGACTTTAATAGCTTCGGACTAGGGAATTTTAATTCTTCTAAATATACTTTTGACGTGGGAATGGGATCTGCAGAAATAGATATGTCTGGATCAGTGAACAACGATGCTATTGTAAAAATTGAAGTCAGCGTTGGGTCTCTAGAGCTAAGACTTCCCTCAAATACAAATATCAATCTATCAATAAATCAAAATATGCTTAGTTCTGTTAATGTGAAAGATTTAGTATCGGTAGGAGAAGGAAGATATGAAAGTAAAGACTATCAGAAACGTTGGTCATCAATGAATATTGAAATTTCAGTTGGTATTGGATCAGTTGATATATCGACAGTAAAAAAACATTAGTTCATTTATCAGCTTCTTTTACATTACTAATGTTTCTTTTTAATCCATTTAATTTTGTTCGCTTTGCTGCCGAATTTTTAAATGTAGTAGTAAAATCTGATTGATTCATATTTTCCCATTTTTGATTAGTGTTGTTAATAATATCACTTCTTGGTTCAAAATATTTCTCTTCGCTTATTTTTGAAAATGAAATATTCCAAGGACAAACCTCTTGACAAATATCACATCCATATATCCAACCATCTAGATTGCTCTGTTCTTCCGAAAATTCACCTCGATGCTCAATCGTTAAATAGCTTATACATTTGTTTGCATCTAAAACATATTCGCCTAATGCCTGAGTCGGGCAAGCATCTATACAAGCCGTACAACTACCACAAAGGTCTTTTGTAAAAGGTTTATCAAAATCTAAATCAAAATCAATCACTAACTCACCTAAAAAGAGCCAACTCCCGAAATCAGTACTTATTAAATTAGTGTGTTTACCTTGCCAGCCCAACCCTGCTCTTTGAGCCCAAACTTTTTCCATAATTGGTGCAGTGTCTACGCAAACTAAACCCTTAGCAGTTGGCATACTTTGCTTTATAAACTCAAGTAAGGAAAAGATTTTTGATTTTATAACAGAATGATAATCATCCCCCCATGCATAATTACTGAATTTATAATTACTTTTTAAATCTGATTGATCTTTACCAACATAATAATTCATCCCTAAAGAGATCACAGTTCTAGCTTCAGAAAAATAATTAAAAATATTTCCTCTTTCTGTTTTTCTTTTTTCAACCCAAGCCATTTCAGCATGCTTTTTTTCATCAAGCCATTGCTTAAGCTTTTTATTTTCAGCTTTTGTTTCAGCAGCCCTAGCAATACCAACCTTATGGAACCCGAGCTCGAATGCTTTTCTTTTTACATCTTCTGAATTTATTGTCATTTAAAAATTAACTATATAAAAGCCCTAAATATATAGAAAGGAATACTCTATTGTAGTTATTCGTTATGCTGTATGTTTTTAAGTCAACGCCTTTTTGATAATTTACAGTCTCTTTAAAGACCTCATATCCAAAAATTAGTCCTGTAATTAATTTTTGATTTAATTGACTAGACACATCAATACTTGCTTCATATCCATTCTGATCAAAAGAACTATATAATAAAAAATTAAAATTTTTTTCATTTAAAATACCAAAGTTTGGTTTAAGCCAAGCCTCATATTCTAAACTTTCATCTTCAAAAAAAGCGTATAAGGAAAAATCTTTAATATCTAAACCAATATAAATTTCTATAGATTTTTTCATTTGATTTTCAAAAGTAATGTTTTGGCCAATTCCAAAATCAAATGATACGTTCTTTAATAAAGTGTTGCTCATGCCAAAAGAGTTATTTGAAATCAACCTTGTATTAGTATAATAGTCTATCTGACCAAGCCATATATTTGCATAAACGCCATATTTATTTTCTGTATTAGCAAATGCCTCTAAATCAACTCCATTATCATAAATATTAAAAATTCCACCAAAATTATAACCCCTATCTCCAACCACAACGGTCTCAATATTTGATTGAGCATTTATGATGGTAAAGAAAAAAATAATTAATAGAAATTTTATCATTTTATTTATCTGTTTTTATTAATCATTATTACAAATTTTTTGATACCATAATATTCCAATAATTGTTTTTACATCAGTAATTTTATTGGACCAAACTAGTTCTAATGCTTTTTCTAGATTAACTGGAATTAAATCAATGAATTCATCTGCGTCTTTATTTTGTTTTGTTTGAACTAAGTCTGTAGCCAAAAATAAGTTCATTTTTTCATTTGCGAATCCAATTGCAGGATGAATATTTGCAATGAATTCTATATTATTTGATTTATAACCAATTTCTTCTTCAAGCTCTCTTTTTGCGCATTCTAAAGGATTTTCTCCTAGGTCCAATTTACCCGCCGGCAGCTCAATGAACTCAGAACCGACCGCATATCTAAATTGCCTAATTAATGCAATTTTTCCATCAGGAAATACAGGTATTATGACAGAAGCACCAGGATGATTTATCCATTCACGATTCCCTTTTTCTCCATTAGGAAGAAGAACATTGTCTTTCCTAACATCTAAAAAGTCACCTTCATAAACAACTTTAGAGTTTATTTTTGTCTCTTTTAAATTTGACATATCATTTACAAAAATTTACTTTTTATATTTATGAAATATATTTTTAGCTTTTTTTATCCATTCCCAATCTGATGCATAATTATCTTTTGATGGCTCTACATTCATAGCTTTTTCAATAAGGAAAATAGCCTCATCTTTTCTTTTACCTTTGTGCAGAGCCTGAGATAAATATACCATTTGAGCAATTTCAACATCACCAGTATCATAGGCTAATCGTAAGTATTTAATAGCTTCTTTATTATTTGGCCAAGATAATATAAACGGAATATATGGAGCCTTGTAATGAACGGCACCTAGCAAAAAATAGCCTGCCCCATTTTCATATTCTGGGTTAAGTGAAATTATTTTACCGGAGTGATATTTCATCTGGTCAGCTACTCCCTCTTTCGCAGCTGCAAAGATTCCATATTCCTCTGCCCAGCTCCCAAGGTTTACGAGATACCAGTATCGGCATTCAACTGAATTTGGAAATTCTTCGATTAAACCTAGGCCAAAATCTTTACCTTTTTTTAAAATCTTTTTTTTAAGATCCTTGTCTTCTTCGGCAAATTTTCCTTTAAAGTAATATGATTTTAGTAAATAAAGTGCGGCTTCTTTTTTATTTGTTTCATTACTCAAAACATTTTCGAAATAAGTAATTGCCCTCTCAATTTGCATGGGCTTGGCTCTATCTTCGATACAGCCTTCATGCCTTTTATTATAATGAGTGACGCCTTTTTGAAAATCTGATTGGCCAAAACTAAAGGCGAGTAATAATGAAATAAGGAGGGTTTTCTCTGCCATCCAGACTAAAAATATTCGATGTAAATAATTTTAATTTCTCGCTTGAAGTAATCCACTTTATCTTCATCAAATAATAAATTATTAAAGTTTAATTCTAAGTGCAGATGCTCAACAAATGTCCAACGAATCGCAGCATTCAGATATCCACCTCTACTAATTGCCAATGTTTCAGTTGTCATATCATTTTCATTAAGCGCTGCATTATACTCCATTAAAAGTGAAAATTCAGGATTGATTTCTATGTCCACTCCAAAGAATAAATTTGGGTCTTCATCGCCATCATCTGTCTCAGTAAAGTTATAACTGACTCCACCGTGCATTCCTAAATTGCCTAATCCTGTTTTCCAATTTTTACTTGCACTTAGATAAAAACCATAGGCTTTCATATCATATCGATTAAGCGAGTCGCCTAAATTAAAATTGCCGAAGCCCTGTGTATTTAAGCCCATTGCAATACCAGGCGTTGTGATAGATTCATCCATAAGCATATATTTTAAATTAGCCTCTGGCCTTGGGTACCAACGTAGACTATCATCACCTATTAAGTTTGAGGAACCATATGATAAACCAAATTGAAACCTATCTGTAATTCCAGCTCTCAAGCCTAGAATCATTCCACCCTCATCTTGAATGCGCATTCCTAAAGAAAAACTACCTCGCATTAGTGTTGCAGCTGTTGGGACAGTAATTAAATCTGTTGGTGGCGGATAGTTTTGACCGGTAGGGTATGTTTGACTAAACGATACATTAAAAAATAAAAATAAGGTTATAAAATTTCTTTTCAATAGCTTTTCCTAAACTCGATTGCCTCTGGATAAATTACATCCCCCATGCGCGAGGTCAAAGAACGTACATTATCAAATGGAATAGTTAAAAGACCATTATTATCTAATAATTTAAATTGAATCCCATTGGTATTTGTACCGATAAAGTCTACTTCAAAGGACTGTCCAGATTTCAATACTAATTGATCAAATTTCGTACTGGGAATAAAAGAGTTGTTTGGTGAAATAATTCTCTTCTCTTTTATTTCTTTTCTAATAATATCATATTCATCTAACACGTTTCCTGTTCTTGGAGGAGGTGTTCGATATAATTGGTCCGCAGGAACCATGTCCAATGCAACTTCAGAAATCAGTTCGTTATTTTTACCAAACTCCCAAATTTGAGTGACATTAGACATCAAATCAAATTTATAATTAAATCTTCTGATTATTTCACCAGAAGGAAGAGCCCTCCACCTTTCCTCAGAAAGGTAGCCTAAGTAATCATAATCCAGTTCAATTTTTCCATATTTCATGCCATCAATCGTCTCAAATATTATTTGGGTAACTTGCTTCCCCCTTGGAATGATAAAAGTAGAACGCTGATCTACAAAATCAATTTCTTCTTTATCAATATAATTAGATTTTTGAAATTCAATACTCCAGGGTTCATTATTGCTATATACAACTAATTTTAAAAACTCACCTTTACTATTTACCTCTCCTTTTTGTATCAAAACTTTATCGCTATTATATTCCATTACTTCTCGTTTTTTCAAACTCCCATTGGAAATATAATATTCGAGCTTCACAGGCAAATTTCGATCATTGAAATATGCTGTAAGATGATCATACCCCCTCCTATTTGTTGCTTTCATTGGTACGTTAGCAATAAAATTTTTTTCATTTGCATAATAGCGTAGATATGATATTTCATCAGCTAGACTAAATTGTAAAGTCACTAAAAAACAAAATATCAGAGAATTTTTCATGGTACAAATCTCCAAACTACTGGTCGATGATCTGAAATTATTTCATCATATCCAGAAATATAATCACCAAGTCTGATAGTTTGTACATCACCCGAGCCCTCTTTTTCAAATAAATCTGCAGATATCATTATATGATCTATAAAACTCGGGTAACTCGGAAAGGAGTCATGAATATTTGTATTTGAATGAGCATTATCATACGTAACATACCTGTAGTTATCATTATCTTCTAAAAAGATATTAAAAGAATTTTGATTATAGCTATCGGATATATCATCATTCCAATCTCCAACCACAATATGATTAACGATACCAGACTGAACAGAACTATTCAAATAATCATGCAGTATGTCCACGGAAGCTTTTCTTCTATCATAACCATTATTACAGCATTTTAGATGCATATTAATAAGAGTGAAATCAAATGCATTTTGCCCCAGATATGTCATTTCTAATCTTAACGGCGGCCGATAAGCAAACTCATAAACGCTATTAGTAAATAAGCTGGATTGGCTTCTTACTACAAAATCATTTTTTTTGTATAATACAACTAAATTTAAATAATCTGTGTCTTCTGAAATTACAAAATCATATTCAGTTAGTGATTCTGCAAGTTCTTCAAATGAGTTACGACTTGATATTTCTTGCAAACAGTAAATATCTGCATTTAAAGTTTTTATAATTTTTTTTACAGAATCTATTGTTCTTTGGCCCAATTTTGGAAAAAATTCAATGTTCCAAGTCACAACTTCAATACCATCTTCTAAATTAAGGTTAGGTAATAACTCTACTGAACTACCACCATTAATATTTTCTTGTTCAGTGGGACTGGCGCAAGAAAAAAAAATAGAGGCAAGAACTAATGGATAAACTAGTTTCATTTCCCTATAGGTATTGAAAGCAGTATTGGCCTGTGATCTGATATAATACTTTCATACTCTTCCCAGCCACCGATCCATTCATCTAAATTGACTGATCGCACTATTCCTTCTTTTTCAAAAACATCAAAGTATCCACGACCTATCATAATATGATCTAAAAAACTAGGCCAACTAGGATATGATTGCTGATTAGGATCATTAACTATTCTACTCGTAACAAAAAGAAAATTTTCTTGGTCATTTATAAATGGACTAAATGATTGATAAATACCGGTATCTTGCAATTGATCGTTCCAATCTCCAACTACTATGATATTATCTTTACCATTTTTAGATTTTTCTTTTAAAAATCCATGTAATTGCTTCATAGACTGTTGTCTTCTGTAAAGACCGTCTCCACAACATTTTAAATGCATATTAACAATACAAATTTCCTTTTTTACATCTCCACAATGATAAAGAAAATCGACTACCAAAGGTGGGCGACCAGCAAAATAATAATCGTCCATGGCAAACGGCTCATCTTGAGCTAAAACCGTAAACATATTTTTTTTATAAATAATCGCCTGTTCTAAAAATGATGATTGCTTACTTATCACAAAATCATAATTAGGCAACCAAGACATCATTTCAGAAAAAGCTCCAATCTTTATAACCTCTTGCACCCCGATAATATCAACATTTAAATCTTGTATTATTTCGGCAACAGCTTTCATCGTAGTGTCACCTTTCAATGGAAATCTTTCCATGTTCCATGTCATAATATCTAATAGATTATCATCTCCAACAGGCGAGACGTCAAATTCATTGAAATTTGAAATAGTATTATCAGAAGAACAGTCAGTTTCTTCAATTTCTGAAATTTGCTTCGTATAATCTCTATTATGAAGAGAAGAAATAGAATCTACCCAACCATTTATCGAATCTTGGACTGCCAAATCAGGCCATATATTATCAGTAAATAAATTGACCATCATTCCACGCTCAGTTGGAAAAGTATAATCTTTTATTATTTTTTTTTCTTTGTCAACATTCAATATGAGATGACCTATACCTGTGAGATTTCCATAGTTTTGAACTACAATAGTATGAGTATTCGGATCAACCCAAGGCGTATCATATCCTTTACTCACGCCACCTGTTATAATAACGTCTACATCGTTTGTGAAATGAGCTAACTCAATTGCATTTTTAATTTTTAACTTTTCTTGAGATGCCTTTTTTATAAAACTTTCGTACTCATCTTCTCGATTATATGGAAGACCTAAATGAGATAAAACAAAGATAAGATCAACATCGTTGCGAATAGTTTCGATTTGAGTATTTAAAGTTTCTAGTAAATCAAGGACTTCTACACCTTCATAATTTTCAGGCACTAATCCGTCAAATAAAAATGGAGTGATTAAACCTATGAGTCCTATTTTTATTCCATTGGCATCAATAACTTTATAATTATCTATTCCACTTACTCCTTTGAGGTTGGAAGCAAGAAATGGAAAATTCGATTCTTTTTTTAATCTTTCTAAATTCTCAACACCTTGGTCAAAATCTCTTACTCCAGGAACAAATGCATCATACGCCATCCAATTCATCCATTTCATTATTTTTGTTCCACCATCATCTGTTCCCAACTGAGTTCCTTGAAATAAACTACCGGCGTCTGTAAGAATGACAAAATCACCAGCTTCACTTGCTTCTTTTCTTAGATTAGTTACATAGGTATAGGCACCAGCTCCTCCAGCTAGAAGAGGAGAAAACTCAGGATTAATAAATCGCGCTGGAAGCTCATGAATAGCGCCATGGATGTTATTTGTAAAAACAAGGTGCAATTTAGAAGACCTAGAATAAATAGAGCTGGCAAAAATAATAAATAGAATTAACGGGAGTATTCTTTTCATTTTTTTAGTATTATAACATTAATTAAAAAGAATAATTAATTGTAGCCTTTAACACTGTATTTTTTTCATCAATCCTATCTAATGATAAATTCTCTTGTGCAATAGATGGAAATAAATCTCCATACCTGTAATCAACTGATCCAAAAACTGCAACGACATCAAAACTTATATTATTATATGCCCATCCACTTCCAAGAGTAACTTTTGTTATCTCAAACTCCTCTCCAAGTGGAGAGTCACTATAAATAAAACCAAACCTAAACGGTGTTTTTCCTAAAATTAGGTGTTCTACACCAACAGATAAACCTATTGTCGATTGATAATTGTGAGTTGATGTATCTGTAGATGAATGATATACTTTATAAATGTCATGATTTTCCCAATCTTTGAAAATTAACCCACCTGTAATATTTGTTTTAGTAGGATTATTTACCTGTATAGAAAAGCCAAGATTAATTTCTTGAGGAAGAGTAATACTATAATTTGAAGAAGTATCACTAAAATTGAAACTTGGTAGTTGAGTTTTTTCATCAATAGAAGGTATTAAGCCATCTGTCAAAAATTTTATTTCTGTTGAAGGGGTTACGGAAAGCGCGATAGATATATTCCTTTTCAAATCAACTGTTGCTCCAAACGTAAAACGACTAACATTTTCAACAGACATGTTTATATCTTTTAATAGGGTTGTATCACTGGCCAAGGCGTCATCTTTTTCAAACACATTAACACCTTTCATATAAAACAACTCATCTTCATAAAGATTATCTAAAAGAACTCCCATTTTCAACCAACTATTAATTTTTGATGCTATTCCAATTTTAAGTGAGCGAATAACTCCATCTATATTTATCAGATGATAGCCAACTACAGGGTCACGATTATAGACTCCTGGACCAAGACTAGCTCGAACTTCTTCAGAATAGTCATATCTAAAATCCCAGTAAGGAGAATCAGATACCGACAAGGAAACGGGTAATTTTAAATAATTATTTACACTGCCAGATAAAGACCATGAAATTGAAGCGAAAGCTGGCCTATTGAGAGCATATACATTTTGAGTTACAACATCATCAAACATATCTATTACTGGAACACTTCTACGTTCTGCATATGAGTTCCTAGTAAGATCAAACTCAAAATTAAACACCTCACCATACTTTGAAAAAACAGAATGAGAAAATAACCCTGAAAACTCTCCACCTTTTGCTAGCATACTTGCGCTTGATAAAAAGTTATTAGAGGGGATTAATGGCGAAAAATATTGTTGACTAAAAACAAGGTTCATCGCAAACAATCCAATGATTTTAATTTTATTTTTTAATTTAAAAAGCATAATCTATCTGTAATCTAATATCATTTGTGAAATTTTCTCCACTAACAGTTTTCCAACTTACCCGTTGATCAGGATATTGACCTGTTGGATCACTAGGTTCAAAAATATAATTTGTTACTGGCGCAGAACTATCAACTGTCCATTTTAATCTAATTGCCCAACGATCATTTAAACGAGAAAATAATGAAATCCAATACCGAACTGCATCAGAATTGCTATCAAAAACTCTAAAATCTGTATCCTCAAAATTCCAAATAAAACCATTATAGAACATTACTTGCCCCATTGCTTTCATCCGTTGATTGAAATTATGAGTGATTTTAAACCCAATTGCTTCACTACCCGTACCCGCACTACCAATCATAGATGATTCTTCTCCCCCTGAAGCAAGATCAAGAGTTAAGCGCCTTCTGTTAGAAAAGTCGACCCATGAGCGTACCCACATCAACTCGATCTGATCATAGCCAGATAATCTCAGTTGCGAACGTATAATCGTTTCTTGAGAATAATAAGCAGCCGGATCTAAAATATTCATTGAGCCTCTTTTTTGCCATTTGTGCCTTATACTAAAACGCAAATTAAATACGGGTCTATACTGAGCACGCATTACGGTTCTGTAGTACTTTGCTTGATCTGCAACTCTAGTCCAAGTATCAAAGTCTCCAGATAAAACTAATGCGCGATGAGGCTGATATCTACTATTTACATATATGCCTTTTTCAGATTGTGGCTGAGCTTGACCCGTGTATAAAAATCCATAAATCGGATCTTCTAAATAAAAAGTATCTTCGAAAATACTACCTTTATATCTCTGGTAATTTGCAAAAGATCGTTGATACGGATTATCATACTCTAAGTCATAGTCGCGATAAACCACTAACATACTAAAATTATTAAATTGTGCATAACCACTAAACACAAAAGCTTTTGGGTCTGATACCTCAACACTCATATTACCATTTTTATCTAATATACCATATTCACCTTGAAATGCTATATTTCTAATTACTGTTGAAAAATCCATGCCAAAAACTCGCCGGAAAGATCTCGCTTTATCCCATAATGATGATTCACCATAATTAGAATACATTGCAGCGATTTCAGTATCTGCTGTATTCCCAATAGATGTTAAAAATTTCCCTTCACTTTCATCTGCTATTACAGTTGTTGCTATATCAGGCCTTAAAGGCTTATCGTACAAACTCTCATATGCTGAAAAACCAATAAAAGTACCGTAAAGTGGAATAAGTCTTATGCTACCACCATAAGTCACTTCTTCTAAAGTCTCAAGCATTGGCATTAATAAAGACTCTACACCAAAACCATTATTTGTTCTTGGATATAGTGTAATTAAAGAGGCAACAGAACTGTCTGATATGTTTAGAATAGCATCTCTTTTATTTTTTGATAAAAAGCCCATAACATCAAACAGCTTATTACCAGCTTGAAATGCGAGTCCTTTTAAAGCATACTCTCTGGTCCTAGATATATCAGGAAAAACACCATGCACTCTTCTGCTCCAACTATAACCAGATCTTCTAGGTGAGAAAAAATCTGTATTTTCAAATATTACACCCTGACCAATAGTAGCAGAAAAGTTTCCTAGTATTACCCTGTCAAATTTTAACCCGCCTAGCTTGAGATCCCTATAAGTAAGAGAATATTTTGCAGTAGGTACCTCAAAATCACCAATCTTGAAATCATAAACTTTTTCACCTAATTGCCTGTGAGATGCTAATGATAACTTCCAATGTTTCCCAAAAGTAGCAACTATTTTATGATGCAAGTCTCCAGGGTGATCACTAAGTTGATCCACTAAACCTACTTCATCATCAAAGGAAGTCGTAGAAGGTAGCGTTTTGTATGTAGTGTTATACCAAAGATGAAAAGAGTCCGTAGTATCTTCTTCATCATATGTAAAGAAGTCAACCATATTACGATAACCCCAATAGCTAAGACCAATTGCTCCTCTTAGAGCTTTTGGGTACGTTATTTTACTTTCTTCGATTCTCTTCATGACCGCAACAGCATCAACGGGACTAACATTTTGTAAAGCCATTAAGTCATTCCAGGTTGCAGTGTTAATATTTTTTGGCTCAGCAAGCCTATCTAGCCATACCTCTACAAGACCTTCGTTAGCACCTTCTTCAGAAGTCCAATTTTCTACCTTCCTATATCTGTCACTAATTCTGGATACATTTTTTTTTGTATCGTCATTACTTGTTATACTAATAAGAGATTTAAGAGCATTAATGTTCTCAGGCTCAAAACTTGAAATTTTGGCTAAATCATAAACATCATTAACAGGACCTTGATACAATACAAAATCGTAGAGATCAGCAACTTGATTTTCAGATAGTGGAAGGGTCTTCAAATCTTCGATTGAAGCCGAGTTTAACGAAATCTTTTGGCCAATGATAAGAGTAATCGAGAACACATAAAAAAAAAGTGATCTCATTAACGATTAACCTCGATTGAAATTTGATGAGACAATGGTAATACTGGATGAGTAATGAATCCATAATCAATTTTTATTTTTTTAAAATAAACTTCAAAACCCGAAGAGAAACGATTTGGACTAGTCTGCATTCCAGTTTTTAAAAAAATATTTTTTTGTATTTCGTAAGAAAGCCCGCTGCTAAAGTGAGTAGGATGACCAACACTTTTATTAAGAGAAACTGTTGTCCAGACCAAATCATATGGCGAATAGGCGATACCAATCTGAGATCTTTGTGGAAGTCTTGTTGAATTATTTGCGTCTCCTAGAGTTGGACTGTTAATGTTTAAAGCTTTTGCGCCTACTCTAATTCTAGCAGCTAAAGACCCAAGAAAACTTATGTCCAGCCCAAACGTACTTAAGGAGCCAAGTTTTATTCCATCAGAACCATCTCCAGAAGGTCCTGCTGAGGTACCATAGTCAATATTGTAATATTTTACTCCGTAACCTATCGAAAAAGAGCTGCTTCTGTCTGATCGCAACATTATTCCCTGGTGAAAACCAATGGCAGTTTCAGCAGATAAACTGCTCCCACTATAATCAACTGAAAAATTTTCAACAGATATTCCATAGGCCCCATATTTTGAAGTTTTAAACTGGAAGCCTAGAAGAGAGTGACTTAAATAGTCTTGATTAAAATGAGATTGTGAACTTGCAACTAATGAAAGGCCTTTCTGCCTGGCAATACCAGCCGCATTTACGAAAAGAGACCATGAATCTTTTGGTAAGGCTACATCGCTTGCTGACATAGACAATGAGCTCGCACCATAATAAATTTGCTCAGTAGTCACTTGAGAAAAGACATTACCAAAGGCAATAATCATAAAAATATAAAAACTTATAAAGTTTTGTTTCATATTAATTCTCATAAGCGGCTATTACTACTGGGGCAATTTTCTGATAATTTTTTCCTGTTAAAGAATTAACAATGTCTAAATGAATTAAATAGGTACCACTTGGGACTAACCTATTTAAGTTGTCTCGCCCATTCCATCTAGCTGTTTTTTCAAATGAAACTCCCCGATATTCATCATAAAGGGTAGTAATTAATCGCCCATTAATATCAAAAACTCTTAGTTTAATTCTAGCATCAGATGGAAAACTATATTTGAAGCTAATTACCTCACCAAGCTGAGGAACAAATGGATAAGGTGGGATATCTAATGTTGCCTTAAAACTACCAACCTCACCCTCTAGTTTTTCTGAAATATCAGAGGCATATGCTGGTTGAATCTGACTTGAACCTAAGTATTGCCCGCCTATACCTTTTATCTCTACGCTACTACCAACCCTCAACAAGGAATCAACCAAAGTGTTTGTAATATCTCCTGATTCGTTGAGCAATATATTGCTCGAATTCCATATTCTAACCGTAGTAAAAGCGCCTTCTTCATCTTGCAATTCAATATTAGAACCCCCACCAAGATCATCTGACCTTGATACTATTTTCCCAGAAAGCTTTACATAAGAATTCATGTACTTAATGACATCAATATTCTGAGAATTATCAGGATAATTAAATTGAGTGACTTCATTAAACTTATAAATACTTCCTAAATCTCCTAAGTCGACAACAGGATACTTCCTAAATCTCCTAAGTCGACAACAGGAATACTGAGGCCAGATGATAAAATATTAATACTAGCATCTTGAATTTGCGGCTGAAGATCGCCAGTGCTACTTAAATAAGCGCCTAAAGGTCCCGTTATGCTAATAGAATCTCCTCTTTTCAGAGGCTCTGATGAAGTTGGAGCATCTAATAAAATCCCTCTCTCAGATTTATCTTGTACAAAAACTTGAACTCTGTTTGTGCGAAGTATACCAGCAGGGACAGTAACTACAGCATTAAATTGAACTGCTTGACCTAGATAATCATTAAAACCCGTTAAAAGGCTTGCTATTGTTAGCTCCGCAATAGGTTCATTTATAGCCACTGCATTTCTACTAGTAGAATCTTTTAAACCAGAAAAATCAACAGCTATAACAGAATAAATAATTGAACCAACTTCTTCTAATGGATTGATTTTAACTGAATAAAGAGATGGTGAACTTTCACTCACAGACATAGCAACAGAATTAACTTGTTGTTGGAATTCATATCTTAACATGACTGATGATATTCCTTCATCATCTGTTACGTTTACTTCAAACTTCAACGTGTCGTCGATGAACGGACTAGAGGGAGATAAGCTAAGGTTTGAAATTTCTGGCTTAGACGAAGTCAAACTAGTCACTATCCAAGTTTCAGCTAAGGGTTCGCTAGTTTCATCATGTCCTGTAATTCCATTACCACCAGATTCTGACTCTTCTCCTTCACTATTTTTATCTAACCTAGCAAGTTTTTCATTTGTAGCATGTACAGGCATAAATGAATGGTTTTGAGCAGGCGTATCAGCTAAATACCCACTGACGCCAGACTTATCTATCGCAAAAGAATTATTTCCCCACATCAAATAATCAACATCTTTAATTACCTCAGATGAACCATCCCAGTAAAAGAGAATAAGCGGTTCACTAGAATTACTTAGTTTTGGGAGGCCAGCATTACCCTTTGTATTTGTTCCTTCTAGCACACTTAGCATTGAGTCATCAAGCGCTAAATCAGCAGTATCACCATACGTATTTTGATAAAGGTTATTGCTCCTCAGAGATATTTTGAGTGAAGAACCTGCTTGGATTGTGTAACCCGATGGAAACCTACAAACAAAGTCTGAACTAGATTCACTCCAAAAATTTTCACCACTAGGAAGGTTGTAGTAAAATTTATTTGAAGATATATCGGTCGCATCTGTCAAATAATAATTTGACAGATCAACTGCTATACTAGTCGGGTTATTTATCTCTACATATTCACCATCAGACGGAGTAAGAACTACTTCACTAATTATAATATGATCTAACTGCCCTAATACCAGAGAAATTGAAGACAGAAATGCCATAGAAATAGTTTTCATAATAATTTTCATAAAAGTTAGAGTTTTATTTCAATAGCATCACTTTTTGGGTACGTCTTTCAACACCATTCATTAAGTGAACAAAATACATACCAGAAGACAAACTAGTCGCATTCCATTGAATGCTATGTCTACCTGATTGATAAAGTTTGGAGTTACTTACTTCTACTAATTTTCCATTAACATCATAGACCTTTAACATAACCTCAGAAGGCGTATCTAAAACAAATGATAAATTTGTAACAGGATTAAACGGATTAGGATATGCCGGAAGGACAGTAAACTCATCAACAATAATATCGTTTAAGTCAACACCAACCATAGTTGAAATATCAGAATCATAGCCCACTAAGAGTTGATAATTTTCAAAATATTGGCTTCCCACGCCAACAAATTTTCCACGGTAACCAACTGTTAAGGCTGAAACATCAATTCCAGTAGAATTCCAAATCATTACAGCAGTTAAGTCATCAATAGTATAATTATTCCCATTTGTACTCACTGGAGAAATCGCAGTAATGTTTCCAGTAATTGCAATCAATGTGCCTTCATAATTTGATGAGTTTGCTTGAGAAGCAGTAACCTCAATTGGTAAAGGAAGGTCATTGCCGCTTGAGATTTCACGAAACACAAAATCTTTCACTTGATATGTTGTTTGATAGTAACCAGCGTAACCGACTACCTCAATTTCATCGCCTCTATCTAAACCTTCAATTATATTATAATCAAATAATTGAAGTCCTCTGCCTGACGCATCTTGTAAATAAGCTTTTGTCTGCGTTGGATATAAAAGTCCTGAGCCACCAATAGTTACAATGCCTTTTATGGTAACCAATTGGTCACTAGTTTGATTTGAATAAAGCTCTGAAATTTGATTTGGCGTTGCACTTGCAATAAGCCTCTCAACTAAATCAGACTGACCCTCATCGCCTTCACTGTTTTTAGCAGAAACGCGCATTTGGAACTTTGTGTTTCCTTGCTGCGCAGGTATTGTCCCGACATAAGTATTACCAGCATCTAAAAATAATTGAGCCTCATTAACCAGTTGATCATTTGTGCCAAACTTTACTTTTACACTACTTTCATCAACAGTACCTACTTCGGATATAATCGAAACGCTTAGCTCAATTTCTGTTTCATTGGTCAAAAATGCTGGAGATGCTGTCAGCCCGCTTAAAGCAGGGCCCGTAGACGCGCATTCGGTATTGTGACAACCAATGTTTGTCCAATCTAAATCATCTTTAACAATCCATTCAGAATTATCAGCACTAGTACCGGCAGAAGAGGCCCAGTCTGCATTGCCAAAACTGATAGCAGGTTTTCTGATAAGAGTGTGATTTGTTGTTCCATCCGTAACACCAGCGACATCCCATCCATTGCCAGGATCTCCACCAGATAATGTGCCAATGATATCAATAACATTAAATTCTGAACCCTCGATTTTTGCGATTGCTCTAGCATCATCACCATTGAAAGAGACGATGTAAGAATCTGGATCACCTTCAGGGTTATTAAATGGGTTAGCTATTACTTTATCTGCCTCAGCCAATATTATTGGATCAGCCTCAGCATGCGCTATGACGTAGACTCCCTGGCTAGCTAATATTGTATTAGGATCAAATCTAAGAGTATCATTAAAAGGACCTCCATTGCCATTGCCTAAAATTGCGTAACCAGAAAGATCAATTTCAATATCTGAGGAATTATAAATTTCTAGATATTTGTGATAACCCGATCCACCTTCGGCATATTCACTAAAGAAAATTGGACTTGGTGATGCTGCTTTAACATAAATAGTTTCAGATGAACTTGCACCATCATCATCGGTTACTTGTAAAGTAAAAGATAAACTATCTGCAGCATTAGGCGCTGTGAAAGTCACTTCCGCAACATCTGTAGAACTTAAGGAAACTGTTGCACCAGCTGTTTGAGTCCATAGAAATGATGCTATCGAGCCATCAGGATCAACACTAGAAGAGCCGTCTAAAGTAACGAGACTTCCAAGTAAGACGGTTTGATTACCACCTGCATTTGCTATTGGTAAAATATTTTCTCCACTGTTTCCATAAACGTGAACACCTAAATTGGCTCTGTAATCTATAGCTTCAACAATCCATTCTGAGTCGTCTCCTGAAGTACCAGCAGATAGCGTCCAATCTGTATTCCCAGTTGTAACTGTTGATTTTCTAATTAAAGTATTATCTTTTGTTGCTCCACTATTTCCAGAAACAGACCAGCCGCCAGAACCCGGATCGTCTAATTCTACTCCAATAGCATCGATTAGTTCATCATTTTTAAAGAGTCCAATTGCATCGTTACCATTGTAATGGACAGGACTTTCATAAGGTAGCGCTAAATCAGCAGCGTCTAGTATAGCCTGATCAGATTGATCTGTTGACATGATAAAAACATCCCCGGCACTTAATGTCCCGCTCAATATGACATTTCTGTCTCCACCATCACCCCAAGCTGTGCCGTTATTAGTACCTTTGATGGCATAACTAGATAAGTCGACGTCTGATCCAGTAGGGTTATAAACTTCAACATACTTATTGTTTGAAGAACCTTCTGAATATTCACTAAAAAATAAGTCAACCTCTTGAGGCACAAAAGCAGGCAAAGCAACAGATGCCGTATAAACATTATCTCCACTATTGCTTGATGCACCTCCAGTAGCTAAACCAGAAGCAGAAAAGGTAATATCTCCAACATCTGAGTTAGGAGCTAACCATTCAACTATCCATTCACCAGATATCGTCCTAGCGCTTTGCTGTACTTTACTACCACTTAATTCAGCATTTTGAGAATTCCCACTCAGAGAAAATGTCCCAGCATTATTGTTACCAACTTGAGATGCCATTTGAAAACCATAACCGTCTCTATGACTACCAGAAACTTTAATAGTTAAACTGTAGGAATCACCAGGAACATAACCATCAGAGGGTAAGCCCGTAATTGTAACGCTTCCATTTCCAGAATTAGCGCTTCCAGAATGACATGAAGTACAGTTTGATGAATTTGGTGCATTATTTGCGTAATTACCGCCAACTCCCCCGGAATTAGATAATGCGATAGAAATCAAAAAAGTAATGATAATTATAAAATGATTATACGTTTTAGAAATTGACATGATTACTCCAATTATGATTAACTAAGATTCTATATATACTTCTATTTGACCAATTTTTTTATCTCGACAGTTCTTACGNTCTCTTTTTCTAAATTCGTCTAAATTTGANATTTCTTTTTTAGAAAGTAAGTCTAAATGTTCTAAAAGNGTAATTGAACCAATCGGCATTNCCCGAGAATTTCCATCCAATACTTTTAAAGAAATACCTAAATTTTTACCGTCTCTGTTTTTTAAAGCTATCCCTTGAATGGATTCACCTCCGCCTTTTGTCACAGCATTTCCACCTAAAGCAGTGATAAATTTAGTATCAAAGTGGCCATTCCCCGCCACATTATATGGATGAGAATTCATAGCGTTAAAAACTCGAACTAATTCTGGATACTCTTCTGTTGCAAGTAATTGATAAAGTTTAGCAATTGTTTCCATTGTGAAAAAAGCAGTTGGAGCAGAACAACCGTCAGTTTCCATTGGTATATCTTTGATACCAGAATACTCCTGTAAAGCCTTGAAAATAGTTTTTTGGACTTCATGTTCTGGCTGAATATAGTTTTTGGGGTTATTAACTAAGTATTTAGCAAGTGCAAGCATACCTGCATGCTTTCCACTACAATTATTATGTAATGGATTTGGATCAGTCTTTGAGTGAATTAAGTCGCGTTTTGACAATATATCTGCAGGAAAGTGAACTCCACACTCATAATCATCTAATGTGAAACCTAACTTATCCAACATCGATTGCGCTGTTTTTATATGCCTATTTTCACCAAGATGAGATGCACACATTAGCGCAATTTCTTTTTCATTGAACCCAGCAGCATCTACAGCTCCAGCTTTTATAGATGCAGCTGCTTGAAAAGGCTTGAGCGATGACCTTATACACGTTAAGTAATTTGGATCTCCAGTAGAAAAAACTATGTGCCCTGAATCATCCACTACTGTAGCAAACATAACATGAATACTTTCTGTTAAATCTCCACGAGTGACTCTACATAGAATTGGCATAAAAATTAATATACTAACCTAGAAACAAACTCAAACCGGAAACCCTTGCTTTGAAGAATCGGTATTTCTTTTTGAAGTACGCTCAATGTTTGTGGTTTTACGTGTCCAATACCGATCGCAAGCCCTTTTCTTTCAGCTACATCAGCTAACTTCATAAGCTGTTCTGTTATCTTATCTTCATCTAATTCATTATCTAAAAAGATGTCCCTTGAATTTGTCGGGACACCATATTTGCGCATAGTTTCTTCAGCTAAAGAATTTCTTGTGGTCCTACTATCAACAAAAAATTTTTTATTTTGTTTAATCTCCTTAGCAAGGAGAGTCATGATTCGTGCATCTGCTGTTCCCCTAGAACCTTGGTGGTTATTTAAACCAATCGATTCGGGAAGGTTCTCAAAGGCTTTATTTATCCTATCTTTAATTTCATCTTCTTGAAAATATGACATAAGAACATATTCTTCCTCACCATAAGTTTTTCCAATATTTTCCATAGGTAAATGAACAATAATTTCATAACCAGCATCATAAGCTTTTTTAGAAAAAAGCTGGCTATGATCATGTCCGGGAATGATAGCATAGGTCAGTTTCCCGGGTAGCTCCAAAAACCCATTAGATATATGGTCATTACGATAACCGAAATCATCAATAATTAGCGCAATAATGCCACGCATAGGTGTACTTTTTATATCTATGGGGTCTTCAATAACTGGTTCTTGTACTGTCGAGTCTAGATCTAATTCTATGTCCTGCTCAGTTACAACTTCATTCTCAAGTTCAGTAAGATGAGTCTGTTGTTTTTTTAATACAATAAGTAAGACNACTACAAAGAGAGTTAACACATANATGATTAATGTTTTGTAGTCCTGCTGCATCAGGGTAAAATATAACTAAGGCTTAAAACTTTTGGGTTCCCTATTTTTTGAGAACCAAATTTAATAGCATATGTAACTCCAAATCGACCAGAACTAATACCACCTCCAAATGAAAAAGCTGCTGAATGCTTATCGATGGAATAGCCGGTTAATATTTTTATTTTTTCCAATCCAAAATCCAAACCCAATTTTAATTTCCAAATAGCATCTAAAGTAGAATATTCGGCCGTTGTGTAAATCTTATTACTTATATTGATAACTCTAAAACTTTTTGAACCGCCAATTAAAAATAAAGTAGGTAGTTTAGGTACTTCTTGATACAACTTTGTAATGTGACCAATATTTAAAACAGATAAGCCCATATTCCACCCATTTAATAATAATTTAGAATACCCTAAATCGAGAATAAACCCTTTAGAGGTTTGATCATAAATACCAATGGATAAATAGCTTACTGACACACCAAAATCTCCAAGCTCATTTTTTACAGAAAATCCGGAACCCAATTGAAAGGCATATGCTGAAAACATTGCATTTGGCTCATCTGATGGTTCAGGCCCCCTAAATTCGAGATCGTTAATTTCTGCCTGCTTCAAAAATAGTCTATTATTAAAATTTCCGATTTTGTGAACATAGTTGAGCCCAGAAATAGAAATATCGCCATACCAGTTACCAGAATTAACGAAGAAGATAGGGCTATCATGATCCTGTTTAATAAGAGATGGATTTACTACTAACGAACCACCTACAGAGGGATGCCTTCCTAGAGCTAAATCGTTCGCATTTTCTGAAAAATTTAGAAAATTGGTCCCCAAAGCTAGTGATATAGATTGTAATACGCAAAAAAGTAGAGAAGACCTTCTAAAAATTGAATGCATATGATAATGTATGTGCTAACTGAGATGCCCAGTCCATTGAGAATGTGTAATCTATGCGAGAATCGTGATTTTTTATTAGATCATACTCTAGGCCCCAACCAAATGCTATTCGCCCGTTACCTAACCCGCCTCTAAAAAAGTATAAATCCTGATAAGTGTACTCTAATCCAACCCTAGGCATTAAATTGATAAATATATCCTCTGATAGTTCTTTACCAATCCTATAATTAGTAATAAACCCTGCATCGGCGACAACTCTTATGCTTTTGTAATTAAACTTTGTACCAAACCTATATATCGTAGGAAAATACTCGCTATAAATTCTTCCTTGAGCATATAAATCACCTGAATCCCAATTATACATAGAATTAATATCTTGAATCATTAAACCAAACGTTGTGGATTTTCCAGATTTAAACAGTAGTCCAACATCAAATCCAATACCACTTCCTTTATAGGACTCATTAATCGGTAACTGATTTTGAAGTATTTTGATATTTACTCCAAAAGAAAACCAAGGTAAAATTCTCTGAGCAAAAGAAACCATTAAAGCATCTTCACTTGTCTGCATTACAGTTGTCTTTTCTCCGGCACTACTTCTACCCTGAATATCTGTAACGCCAGCGCTAACCCAAGCAATTCCTAGACCAGCGGTTGGAGGAAGGGGAGTAGCAAAACTAAGCCCAGATAATCTTCTATCTAAGGACATACTAGAGTAGGAA
>JGI20155J14468_10000824_pt1 | contig 24699 bp, 16 predicted proteins | sample COG_05_FD_14468 | JGI IMG/M metagenome (IMG submission 14468) | reverse complement strand
AGTAACAGCAACAGAGGAGGATTTGCGAGCAGTTCTTCTTCTTCGAAGGATGCCTCCTCGGCGCTCGTTCGTCGGTTTATGCGCGAAAGTTGTTCATTTTCATCATCATCATCTTCCAGGAACGACACGCTGTTTGATGAGAGACGAAAGAGGTACTACAGTTCTTCTTCTTCNTCATCATCATCAACCGCATCATCATCGTCGTTATCATCATCAACAGCAACAGCAACAGCAATCAAAACTATCATCGACGACGAGAACAACGCGGTAATAACGAAGAAGACAAAGAAAAAAGAAGGACAACAAAAAACAGATTCTGAAATCGATTTGAAAATCCTGAAAACGTTAGGCAGTCACTTATGGCCGGCGGATTCCGTGGAGAACAAGGCGAGAGTGGTCACCGCGGTGTCCTTTTTAGTCCTTTCAAAGTTAGCCAACGTTTCGGTACCGTTTATGTTTAAACACGCGATCGATGGGTTAGCGGCTTCGACGAGCGCGGACGGCGCGATTACCGGAGCGACTGCGCTTTCGACGATAGATTTAGCCGCTATTGGTCTCGGGACGCCGGCGACGATGTTGGTCGGGTATGGCGTCGCTCGAGCGACGGCGAGCTTAGCGAGCGAACTTCGGAACGCGACGTTTGCAAAAGTATCGCAAGGCGCGATTCGATCTTTAGCTAGAGACGTGTTCAAACACTTGCACGATTTAGATTTGACGTTTCACTTGAATCGACAAACGGGGGCGTTGAATCGAGCAATCGATCGAGGCCAACGCGGAATTTCGTTTTTATGCAACTCGATGGTCTTCAACGTGTTCCCGACGGCGTTGGAAATTGGTTTAGTTTCCGCGATTTTATATTCCAAATGCGGGCCCGAGTTTGCGTTGTTGTCGACGGGCACGATTGGTGCGTACACGGCGTTCACGTTTGGCGTGACGAAATGGAGAACAAAGTTCCGCAAAAAAATGAACGCGTTGGAAAACGAAGGCAACAACAAAGCAGTCGATTCTTTGTTAAACTACGAAACCGTGAAATATTTCAACAAGGAGAAACACGAGGTGAATAGATTCGACGAAAGTTTAAAAGGCGTGGAACAAGCCAACTTGAAGATTGCCACGAGTTTAGCCGGATTGAACTTTGGACAAAACGCTATTTTCTCAGCCGCGTTGTCCACGGCGATGTTATTAGCGGCGAGTAAAGTCACGACTGGAGAATTAACCGTCGGTGATTTAGTCATGGTAAACGGCTTACTCTTTCAACTCTCCGTCCCTTTGAACTTTTTAGGTACCGTATATCGTGAAGCGAAACAATCGATGGTGGATATGACGACGATGTTTAAATTATTAGAAGAGCAATCGCAAGTGCGAGAGGCGGTGAATGGTTTAGAGTTGCCGACGAGTAAAGAGGCGTTGGAGAAAGGATTTAGCGTAGAATTCAGAAACGTGTCGTTCGGATACGATCAAACTGGCGAAGAAAACGAGTTTGATACTATTAGTAGTGAGGGAGGTGCGGCGGAGGAGTCGTCGAGTTCGGCCCCGGGTAACAACAACGCGTTGATTGTGGACGATTTGAGTTTTAAAATTGAAGCCGGAAAATCCTTAGCCATCGTTGGCGCTTCCGGGAGTGGTAAATCGACCATTTTGCGCCTGTTGTATCGCTTATACGACGTGAACTATAACTGCGAACACAACAATCACGACAGCACGCAGTGCGGCGTATACATCGACGGTAAAAACGTGAAGGATTTGAAGCTCGATTCGCTTCGAGAAAATATCGCCATTGTCCCGCAAGATGTCGTGTTATTCAACGACACGTTGCGATACAACATCGCGTACGGTAAATCGCAAAGATTTGTTGATAGTGAGCACCAATCGCTTGGGGAAGAACTCGCGACGGATGCGGAAATTCGCGAAGTTGTTCGTCGCGCTCGACTCACGGAAACCGTCGCGAGTTTGCCGAAAGGTTTCAGCACTCAAGTCGGCGAACGAGGGTTGAAACTCTCCGGAGGCGAAAAGCAACGCGTCGCGATCGCGCGCGCGCTTCTTAAAAACAGTCCAATTGTACTTCTCGACGAAGCCACGTCCGCGTTAGACGCGTACACCGAACGCGAAATCGTCCGCGAGATTGACTTTCTAACCAAAGGCAAAACCACCGTCGTCGTCGCGCACAGATTATCCACCGCGCGACGATGCGATAACATCGCCGTCATTCACAACGGTAAAATTGTCGAATACGGTTCGCACGACGAGTTACTCTCCATCGAAAACGGTCGATACGCGAAATCTTGGGCACAGCAAACGCAAAAAAGGAGCGACGTTTTCGATTCAGACGACGATACTTCTTCAGGAGGGAACGAAGAACGACCACTCGCTCCAACTGCATCGGACGTAAACGACGAAAACGCAGTCAGAGAAGCAAAGCTGACGATGAACGACGACGACGACAAAGACAATAATAAAATCCACGACCCGAACACGCCTTTAGACGAGCTGTTGCGTCGGCACGCGCCAAAGAAGAGAGGTGGTGAAGTCAGCATCAGAGAAAGGCAGCAGAGAAAGTCCTCCGTTGTCATGGATAAGAAGAGATGTTGTTAATAGGAGCGCAGATAGAGTGTTGTTAGAGTTGTTCTTTCTTGATGCGTGTAAGAGAAAATGCATCACAAAATATATCCACATTTGCTGTTTGTGCTTATTTATTAGTAGTAGTATAAAAGATATATAATAATGTCACCCACCGCTTTTGCTGCGATATCATCCTCCCAAAAGCTATCTTCATCTTCATCGTCTGTTTTTTGTTCTCGTCATCTTCTCCGCCGACGGGGAAAGACTTCGTTGGAATCATCTTCATCCTCAAAATCATCTTCGTCGGTGAAGAAGAAGAAGCAGACGATGGACGTTTCTGCCGCGTCCTCGACTTCAACATTATTCGCGCTCGACTTTGACGGCGTCGTCTGCGACTCGGTCGGGGAATCCTCGCTATCCGCGTGGAAACACGGCGTTGAATTGTGGCCGGAGTTGTTCGAGTGCGAACGAGCGAATGAGAAAAAGGATGAAGTTTTAGATAAACTGCGAGCGGTACGACCAGTCGTGGAAACGGGATACGAGAACACGATTTTAGCGAGAGCGCTTCTGGAAAATCTCGACGGGTACGACGTGGAATCTATCTTGAAAGACTGGCCTATATTGAGCGAAACGCTGATGCAAAAATGGCAGTTAGATCGGAAAACGATGGTGTTGGAGTTTGGTAAAATACGAGACGATTGGATCCGAACGGATTTTAAATCTTGGTTGCAACCGAACGCGCTGTACGAAGACGTACCGGAAGCGTTGAGATTTTGCACGGAGAGAAGAGACGCAAAAGTAACGATTGTGACGACGAAACAAGCTCGGTTCGCGGACGCTATTTTGGTCGATATGGGTGGAGTGAAGATTCCCGAGGAGGATTTGATTAGCACGACGGTGAGCGGAGAACCGAAAGCGGACGTGTTGGTGCGGTTGGAGGAAACGTTTAACAAGGACGGCGCGTCGAGGATGATTTTCGTGGAAGATAAGTTATCGACTCTCATTAAAGTCGCAAACGATAAACGATTAAGCAAATGGGACTTGTTTTTCGTGGATTGGGGGTATAACACCGAAGACGAGCGACAAGTGGCGAAACACGATTACAGGATGAAGCTGATTGGTAAAGAGGAGTTTTGCGGCTTGCTGCGAGAAGGATAGAAAGAAAAAGAAAAAGAAGAGAAAGAGTTTTATGTATACACGTGTAACAAGAAAGATTATGACCATTATTGCGCATGAGATTTAAATTTATGTACAACCAACTCTGAAGATTTTACGCCGACGATCGTCCGGAGTCGTAAGAAGACCCTTCATCTCGCTTTCCTTCTTCGCGTTGTTTTAAAAGTTCTTCGCCTCGAAAATTTTCTTCAACCCGAGAGCGAACGCGCCGTATCTCCAGATCGCCGCGGGCACATAGAACGGAAACCCAGCAAACGCAGACGCGGCCGTATACGCGAGAGATGAATACAACATCATCCCCGGCGCTTGCCCCGGGTCCGCGTTCACGGCGTGCATCAACCCAAGCATAGCAACGAATACTGGAGTGTATTCACTTTCATTCAGTTGCGTTCCGTGTTCGCGAGCGTACGCCTCGTTGGTGTTGTTCACGAGTTCTGGAACGAGTTTCCAATCCGCCACGCTGTGTTTTGTGTGTGTGTGAGAGAGAGAGTGTGTGTGTGAGTGAGATGATGAACATGAAAATGAATTGGAATACAAATGTGTCCACCTCCAATTCAATGAATCAAAGGCGGCAGTAACGAAGAAGAGTTTAATAAGAAGAGACGCACGCGGAGACAGGTTTACCCAATTTTTTGTTCGTGTGAAGCACTCTCCATTTAATAGTCATCCACATTTTAGACGCCAAGTTTAAGGAGAGTAAGCCGACGCACGCGTCTTTGATCGAGAGGATTGGAAGCATTTTGTGTACTCGCTTATGACGTAATTTGAGAGAAGGCACCTCTTAATTATTGTGGAGAATTTTCGTTCAGCAGAAATATAAAATATTAGAGCTATAGTACAACGCGGAGGAAACTTCTTCTTCTTCCATCATCACCTCGCGAAAAGGAGAGAGCGTGGTGGCATTTTTCACGACCACTTTTCATCCACTCGTCGTTCGCAAAATGTAGAGCAGCGATTATTATTATTATTATTATTATTATTTGCCTATTCGCCGCCGGCAGCCGAAGCCGAGTTTTTGCCGGATTGGCTCAGCGCTAACTTCTTGATCGAGCTGTTTTTCTTCATGNCGTAATAGAGTTCGTAATACGCGTCTCGGTTCCCACTCAATCGATTGAAGTTNACCATGTATATTCCGGGGACGATTTCGTATTTTTCGACGACGATTTGGACTGCGGAGGCGTTGTGTCGTAATCGAATAGGTTTCCCGGGCGTGGCTTTGACTTCGCATCCGGCTTTTTTAGCGGTAGAAACGACAGCTTTTTCGATTTCTGTGACGCTCGAGGACGAGATGAATCGAGTCGTGGAGTTGGAAACGTTGGAGTAGTCGTCGAACATGTGCGTGCAGTCGAACGTGGTTAAATTCATGAGTTCGAACGCGTTGATTTTCCGGATAACTTCTTGGCTCGAGCCTCGGTCGAAGTTGGACATCGTCGACTGTTGGCGTTGTAAAGAAGAGAATATGCCTCTCTTTCCTCCTCCTCCTCCTTTGGGAGACCCGGCGGTGGGATTTTGCGAATTCTCTCTCGAGAGCGTGTGATCGGTATCGTTGTCTTCGTCCCAGACGTCGTCGCCTTCGTTGCTAAAATCAGAAAAGTCCGACCCGTCGCTTTGGTTGTTCAATTCTCGTTCCACGACGGAATCGGAGACGCCTTTTTCCAAGGAAATATCCACCACCGACCGCGAACTGGTTTGTAACTTTTTAATCTTCACCGGTTTGAACCCGTTTTGTCGAAACCAAGATTTCTTGAAAATTTGCGGCCAAGTCGCTCGTTTCTTCGGGTCTTTGACCAAGATAATCTCGAGCACCTTGATGGCTTTTCTCGCGATAACTTCCGCGTTATAATACGGCTCAACTTTTTGCACTTGCGTTTGTAACTCGACAAAGTTCGCGCCGTAAAACGGACAATCTCCAGTTAACATGAAATACAAAATGCACCCGCACGACCAAATATCCGCGATTTTCCCATCGTATCCTTCCGCTTTCGCTTTCGTGTATTCATCCTCGAACGCTTTCACCTTTTTCAACCGTCTCGACCCCGCCATGACTTCCGGCGCCGCGTAATTCGGCGTCCCGCAAATAGTTCGTAAAGACCCATCCGTGTTTACTTTTTGCGCCGCTAAGCCGAAATCTCCGACTTTACACGTCTTCTTCTCGTGATCTAAGAATATATTCTCCGGTTTCAAGTCTCTGTGGAACACCCCTCTGGAGTGGCAAAACCTTACTCCTTGACAAATCTGTTGAAAATAGACTCGCGCGCAATCTTCCTCCAACTTGCCTCTTTGCTTCACCAAATCGTACAGTTCTCCGCCGCTTAAAAACTCCAAAACTAAATACACCTCCTCTTGTCCCGATAANACTTCGAATAAGTTCACGACGTACGGGTGGAAAACTTCCGCCATGGTTTTTATTTCTTGTAAGAGCATTTCTTTCTCGTCCACTCTTTGCAACATCTGCCGGTTTAAGATTTTAATCGCGTACGGGTCTTTCGCTTGTTTCATGGTCGCGAATTTCACTTTCCCGTACGCGCCTTCACCCAACGTGCGAGAGACGGAATATTGGCCGATCTTTTGCTTCATTTTGTTGTGTTTATTAATTCTTCTGTGTTGTGTGTTCAAAGCTTTTCTTTAAGAGGTTGTAAAAGTCAATTTTTGAAGCAAATTCCCCAGAGAAAAAGATGACTTCTCATCGATATCACGTTTCCGAAAGCCTTTTTACCAGCAATATCAGAAAAGACTTTAGAAGACAGAGCGTGGCTTTTTCTGCGAGCGGAAAGACGNGTCGGAGGAGGAGGAAAAGGAGCTTTNTAACNCGTTCGACGAGGAGTAGTAGTAACAGTAGTCGTTTTACCACACCGGAACCCCCAATTGGAAAATGCGAGAACGAAGTGAACGACTTGGAGAACGAACGAGTGCGAGAACAAATATCCGAGTTACCGATTAAAGACGTCATCGAAGACTGCTTGCGAGTTCTTTTTGAAAACGACAACGATTTGATTTTACAAGCCCCACCGGGTGCTGGGAAGACGACTGCACTCCCTTTAGCGATGATGTGTTCTCGACGCGGGAAACGTTGGTTTTCGTCTGCTTCAGAAGGAGGGAAAATTTTAGTTTTAGAACCGAGACGGGTTGCGGCGCGCGCGGCTGCCACACGCATGGCGTCGATTTTAAACGAAAAAGTTGGGGAGACGGTTGGGTATCAAGTACGATTTGAAAGACTGGTATCGTCAAAGACACAAATCGAGGTGGTCACGGAAGGCGTGTTGAAGAATAGATTGGCGAAAGATCCGAGTCTGAAGGGCGTTTCGTGCGTCGTGTTCGACGAGTTTCACGAGAGGAATTTAGATGCGGATTTGAGTTTAGCGTTAGTTTTGAGAGCGAAGAGTAAGTTTGGGAGAGGGAAGGACTTGAAGGTGTGCGTGATGTCGGCGACGTTAGGGGACGTGGCGGTCAGGTGCCAAGAGTTGATGAGGAAGACGTTACGAAGAAAAGAAGACGAAGAAGAGTATTTTTATTACGACGCGCCAATCGTGCAATCGGAAGGCAAATCGTTCTCGGTGGAAACGATATACGTGGGAGGCGGAGGGATAAATGGTGCGTATAACGACACAGAAAAAGTCGCCGTAAAAACCGTTCAAAAAGCTCTCAGCGATACGCCAAACGGTGGGAATATTTTAGTCTTCCTCCCCGGCGCGGCTGAGATTCGAAGGGTCGTGAAGTCTCTGAAAGATCGATTAGGGGATTCACATTATGAGATTTTGCCTTTGTACGGAGCGTTGCCGACGAACGAGCAGAATTACGCGTTGACACCTTCAAATACGCCCGCGAAACGAAGAGTCGTCGTCTCGACGCCGATAGCGGAGTCTTCTCTGACGGTTCCCGGAGTGACCATCGTCGTCGACTCGGGATTACGAAGAGCGCCCAAGTACGACCACAGTAAAGGCATGACTCGATTAACGACTGAACGAGTTTCGATTTCGAGCGCGGACCAGAGACGAGGTCGAGCCGGTCGCATAGCGGAAGGAATGTGTTACCGAATGTGGAACGAAAACAGTATGGCGACATCTTTCCAGAAAGAAACGACGCCGGAGATTTTGACCGCCGATTTGACGAGTTGCATGTTGACCATCGCCAACGCGCTCGGAGGAGAATTGTCGACCAAGGATATTTTTTCATCGCCATCTTCATCTTCTTCCGAGAAAGAAGTAAGAGAGGGTTCGACTTCATCGTCCTCGTCACCAGCGTTGGCTTTTTTAGATCCACCGCCGGCTGGACCGGGCAAAAACGCGCTCAAACTTCTCGAAAAACTCCGCGCGATTGAAGTCGTCGAAGAAGACCGGGAGTCCTCGAACGTCACGTACTTTGTTTCCGAGAAAGGTAAAGCGATGAACGGTTTACCGTGTCATCCTCGCATAGGTGCGATGTTATTATTCGCGAGTCAAAGAGGTGCGGCGAGTACGCGTTTAGCGTGTCAGCTCGCGGCGGGTGTCGATAGTGATAAGAGTCTTTTGCGAGGTAGAGACGCGCCGCTGGACGCGAGAAGTTACGCCAGAGCGATTCAAGGACGAGATGTCATCATAGCTGATATTGGTAGTAGTAGTAGCTCGATGAATAGTGACGATGACAACAGCGATGATGAGTACCGTAAAAAGCTGGGCAAGAAAGTCGGTGAACGTGGGATTGATGTTATACGCGTTCCGGTAGACGCGAAACTGCCGAGCTCGAGCAAACGCTCGAAGAATATGAAAAAGGCACCAAAAGGCAAAAAAACGAGCGCAAAATCTGCAATCATCGACGCGCTTTCGAAATCGTACAACAGTGAGAGCAGTGGTGGTGCAGGTACCGGTAGCAATTCTTCGTATTTGGACTTTGATGTCGATCCGTTTGCGGTTTCCGAGGCGCGAAAATCGTCGCAACAGTTGGCGAGGAACATTCGGAGTCTCGCCAACGACGCGCCGGCCGCGGATATTCTTAGAATTGCAAAGTCGGTTTCAACGGATATCGATTCGGATGGATTAAACGCGAACGAACCAGTATACGAAGAAATCTTTTGCGGTGCGAAGCAGTTCGAAGCGTCCGTTTTGCTCGCGGCTGCTTTCCCAGATCGAATCGCTATGAAATCCAGCGGTAAAGGTTCGAACACGTTCAAACTGAGCGGCGGAGGCGCAGCTTCTATTTCCGCCGACAACAGGGACGACCCGATTGCAAAAGCCGAAGCGTTAGTTATTTGTGAAATGTTTGGAGGAAACGACGGGAACGGCGGTAAGAACGATATCATCAAACTCGCGTCGCCTTTAACGAAAGGTATTCTCGCGACTGCCGCGGCGACGGATGAAAACCTGAAATTTTGTTTGAACGTATCCACAAAGCGCGAAATTACGTGGGCGGAAAGCTCGAACAAAGTTGTCTCGAGAGAAGTTACGAGAATTGGTGACGTTGTTTTGGACGAGAAAGTAATCGAAGCGACAGAAAGCGAAATGGCGGATGCTATCGTCGAAAGAGCGAAAAAGGTTGGCGTGTTTACATTCTTCAACGTGAGCGGGGATAAAAATCTCAACGCGTGGATAAAGCGATGCGTGTTCGCGCACAGTTGCAATCCTGAATCGTTCCCGGACTTTCGCGATACGTCGTTAACTAAAACTGTTTGCCGAGTGGCTTCCGCAATGGGTCGTCGGATGCGCCTCGAAACAAGACATCTTGAAAAAAACAAACTTGAGACAGATTCTGGAAACTACCATGCTCTCGCACGAGGACAAACGAGTACTGGACAAAAGTGTTCCCGAATCAATTCGTTTACCTTCAGGGACCCAAAAGAAAATTAATTACGAAAACGTAAGCGACAACAACGCCCCAGTCATCGAGTGTCGATTGCAAGAGCTGTTCGGGTTACCCGACACGCCTACCATAGCCGGTAAAAAAGCCGAGTTGCACTTACTCTCGCCGGCGAGTCGACCGGTACAAGTGACCACTGATTTGAAGTCCTTCTGGGAAGGTGAATACGAAAACGTAAGGAAAGAGTTGAAAGGCCGCTACCCAAGACACTATTGGCCAGAGAACCCTTTGGAGGCTGAACCGACTGCTCGCGCGAAGCCTCGCAACAAATAAATAGATAGAAAACGTTGTATACCAGAAATAAATAGAAATTAGTTAGTACTATATTACAAACGGTGGTGATTACATTACAGACTTCCTTTGCACGGGCGCGATGTGCTCCAACGCTTCCATCGATAAAACGCTCGCGCCTCTCACGACGACCATCCCGAGCGGCGTTTTCTCCGCCGTCGAGTCGTTCACGCACTCGTCCAAGACTAAATTTAAAAACTGATCGAACCCGCGTAAAATACCAATCACGCCTCTGTTCCCGTTCAGTTTCAGTTTCAGTTTTTTGTCCATGTATCTGTTATTTAAAAGATGATGATGATGATGAGAAGAGCGTTTTGCTTCGTCAGATGGTGTTTCGTTGGGAGCGAGGAAAAGTAGAGAGAAACGAGGGAGAGAGATCGTCATCGCGAAGCCGAATCGCATCTTCGACGGCGCCAACGAAAGAAGAATTTCCCTAAATAAAAGCAGGACGAGTAAAGAAGACAAAGAAGAAGAAGAGAGAACGATGAAATGAAACGACTGCAGTACGCACTGTTTCAATTCCGGCACTTGCACGCCCATGACGGATGATGATTACTATGTGGGATGATTGTATTGAATAGAACACGCAGCAGTTATGAGGAATTTGAAACAAAAATTGAAAGACGAGAGGAGGAACGTTTTGGGTCTGTCCTACTGCTATTATTACTACTCTCTGAATCAACGCACTGATGACTAGTATCTAACACGCGACGACGACTCGTTGATGCCACCCTCTTAAAACTCTCCTCGCTATCGTGCGGTAGCCCATTTCGGTGGCTAACCGCTCTCTCCACGAGTTGAACACTCGAACGCGCCACGCCGAGAGGACTTTTTGCGAGAGAGAGACTCGGCGAAAAGTATCGGCTATTTGCTCGTTGATTTCACGTTCGCGAGCGTTTTCGAGCTCGTCTCGCTTGGATGAAGAGGTTTTCAATTTCCAGGCGAGGAATGCGTTGAGTTTGAGAGACACGTCGCGGAACTGCGTGGCTTGGACGTACTCGTCGCGCATTTTTTTTGCCTCTTTGGCGTTTTTCAGCCAAACGCGTAAAACGTCTCGTTTCGTTTGGATGTTTTCCGCGTCGTACGGTTCGTTTCGTTTCTCGTCCCAGGCGCGTTCGCAGTTGGTGAACACGCGGAATAATAGTTTTTTGTTGTATACTTTGATTTTCCACCGTTTCAATGCAAAGTACAAAGAGTCTCTCGCGATGGGTTTCACGGAGATTTCGAGAACTTTCTTTCGATCTTGTCTCCACTTCCTGTGCCAGTACAAAGCCGAGAAGACTTTCGCTTTCATCGTTACCGTTCTCTTTTCAATGAAATTTTCGATTTGAATCTCGCGATCGGCGCGTGTTATCAACCCTTTTCGAGTTTGTTCTCGCCAGGAGGTGAAGAATAAATCGAGTCTATCGCGCTGGAGAATCTCAATCGCGCTTTGCCATTTCTCTAAAAAGCGTTTGGCGACGTTCCTGTTGGCGAAAACCACCGCGATTTCCCGCGAAGTCGTCTTCGTTCGAGGCTGGTTTTTTTCTAGCTCACCACCATCGGTCGGCGGGATATAACCATCGGTGCTACGTATCAAACGAACGCGCTCGTACTTCTCCGCCATTTTTTCCGCCTCTTTAGCTTTTCTCACTTTTCTCACCGCTTCTGCCGAAGCCTTCTCGCACTCGACCGATAAGAGCGTAAATTTTCCGTACATCTTCTCCGCGTGTATCAAAGCGTTCGATAAGTGAGTCTGACTGACATTTTTACCTTGTTGAAACATCACGAGAAGAAAATCAGACGCGTTTTCCGCGTCTTCGGCGACATTTCGGGCAAACTCGCACTCTTCTCTCAGTTCGTCGGCTCTTTGAATCGATTCTTTCGCTTCTCGAAGTAACGCCTCAACCTTGGACTCTTCGACGACTTTTTTTACGTTCTTTGATATCGTCCTTTCGTCGTCGTCGGCGGCGGCCTCGTCGATATTGGTCGGCGATGCTGCAAACGTATCCCAGGGCGAGTGTAACGTAGCCAACGGTAATAAAGTTGTTACGTAATTCGTCGCTGCGTAGTATTGACCTTTCAATCGCTCCAACTTTTTCCTCGCCGCGGATCCTTCGCTGCGAAAATACAGAGACATTCGTTCACTTTCAGCTTTACTTTTTCGAGCGTCCACGAAAGCGACGAGTTCACTTTCGTCATCGCCACGCAACTTCCGTCTCGCAACTTCGACTTTGAACGCGGACTCATCTCTCGCCATTCGCCACGCGACGAATGCCTTTTTCAAAACAAACGCCCGAACGAGTTTCTTCTCCGCTTTACTCTTTGCGCTTTTCGCCAGCGCCAACTCCCAACGCGCGAACGCGATTGATAGCGTTTTCTTATCCGCATCTATCGTTTTCATCGTCGCCACGTGCATCGCTCGGTTTGAAAGTTTAGCGAATTTACGCCAACGATTGAAAATGTCGCGCACGTGTCGTTGCTTCGCGTTCAATTCCAAAGCTTCCAAAGCTACTCTTCTCGGTTGTAAAGACGCGGAAACATCGCGCCAGTGATCAAAACTTCGCCGCAAAGCGACGGCACGTATCGCGTTGAGTTTTGTCGTCACTACTTCCCTCTTTTCTTTTTCTTTCTCTGTCCGTATTTTCCACGCGTTGAACATAATCGCTTTCGTTTCGACTTCAAATTCCGTCTCGACGAGTTTTGAGATGATCTTCTTTCGAAACTGCGTCGTCGTCTGAATCGTCGTTTTGTTACCAAAACCTTCGCCGCCACCGTACGCGTATTTCTGTTCCAACTTGGACTTTACTTTCCGCAAATTCACGAACGCGTCGTTCATTTTCTTCCTTCGAAGCGCAATCTCCTCGGATTTCTCGATGTTCGCTTGTATTTTCAACCGTAAGTTTTTTAACATCTGCGCCTGTCGTTGCGAAACCGACGCTACCGGTTGTTGTTCAAACATTTGCGTTCGATCTCTGAACGTGGGCGATCGAGGCGACCTTTGCGGCGACCGAGGAATATTGGACAAAAATTCGGGCGTCGTCGTCGTCACCGATTGCGGTGCAGACCGTTGTCGAATCAACGCCGATGCCGTTTGAAACTCTTCCTTCTTCTCTTCTTCTTCTTCTCGTTCTTTGCGATACGGCGTGTACTTTGGCAACGGCGTCGCGACCACCTTTTTCACCTTTGTCTTCTTTGTCTTCGCATCATCCTCCTCCGCAGATTCAAAGCTCGGCGTTAACTGCCTCGGCGTCGTTTCCATCGCGCCTACTTTCGACGTCAGCGACGTCTGTTGTTGTTGTTGTTGTTGTTGCACCATTCCGCTCGTCATCAACGGTGGCGACGGTTTCTTCGCATCGGTCATTCGTTGCATAATTTGAATTCGTTCCTTCACGGAAAGGTTTACCACGGGAGAGGTCTTGGACGAATCATACGTATCATCATCATTGTCTTCGTTGGGTTCCATCACCGGCGGCGACGGAGGTGGCAGTCTTCTTCGCGAAGAAGAATCAGAATCAGAATCAGAATCAGACGACGCCATGATGATGTCTTTCGAATTTTTTCAAATCTCTCTCTTCATTTTTGCTCCTCGTTATTCTCTCGCGATGATGATAGTCTCATCGCGAGGAGCGTTTACGAACGTCTCTCTTCATCTCTCTTCATCTCTCTCGCTGATGATGATGATGTTGTATTTATTATTATTGCGAGGAAAATGAGAGAGTTTGTGTGTATTCTTCTGCAAAGTGTATCAAACGAGGTTTTCGCTTTATTAGGTATTCTTTTGACTAATATGGGAATTTTTTGTTTGAACTGCTCTAAATTATGGCATAAAATTAAATCATCATTTCACAACAACAACAACAACAACAACAGAAAAAAGAAAAAGAAAGAAGAGAATTATTATTGAGAGAATTGTTAAGGTTGTTTCTTTTATATACACACAAAACTTGCGCCAACAGACGACTGACGCACAAATAGTACATGATCTTTAAAACTTTGTATTCGAGGACTTTACATTCGCCTTTTGCGGGTTTGGCGACATCATCATCTCGACGACAACAACAACAACAACAACAACAACGCACTTCCTTTACTGCGAGAAGAATGATGATGATGACGAGGAAACGAACGTTTGGGAAGAATTTGACGATTTTAGAAGACGCCGCGAAATGGAGGAGTTTTTGTTGCGGTAGTTACGGTCGCGCGAACAGTAGTAACGATGCGTGGTGGTGTCGTCAGTGCTGCTCTTTTTTATTAAGCGGCGGAGGAAGTGGCGGAGTGCAAAATCATCATCGTTATCGAGAAAGGAGGAGCGCGTTGAATACGAATACTAATTATTGTTCGCAAAATTGGAGGAGCAAAAGTAATAAAAACGAACAACGACGGAGGAATCAGTATTCTTCGGGGTACCACCAAACGAGACGAACGACCCACGACGCGAGTTCTTCACCGTTCGCATTGCACGCTTTGTCATACGACGACGACACGTCGTCGTCGCCCTCAGGAAAAGAAGGTGAAGAAGAAGAAGAAGACGATTCTGACGACGACGACGAAAAGGGCGGGTATTACAAAACGAAACATTGGAATCCTACGAAGCACGCGAGCAATGGTTTGAGCAACGATGATAGCAGTAGCAGTGATGATAGTGAACACGCAGAGCTTAAGATGGAAAAAGAGGGTGGCGTCGCGCAGCGACGAACACCGGGAGCGTTAGAATCGATTGAAGGGAACGTCTTTCGCGACCGCGAGCGTTTAAAATCGGACAAAGATTTCGACCGCGTGAAGAAAACGGGAAGAACGTTGAATTATTCTTGCATACGAATAAAAGCGGCGCCGAACGATGGCGTACCCGGCGCAACTGGATGTCACCGAATTGGCATCGTCGTCCCGAAGAAACAGTTAAAACGCGCCGTCGATAGGAACCTGTGCAAACGACGCGTTCGAGCCATCTTTCGAACGAACAAAGACAAATGGCCGAAAACCGAGAGCGGTTCACATTTAGATTTCGTCGTTTTCGTGAAACAAGAAGCGTTAGAGGGCGGTTTCAAGCAGTTGGAGAAAGAAATGTTCTTATTCGCGAGCGATTACACCGAGAGGGAGATGAAATCAAAGACGAGCAAATCCAGGAACGCGGCGAAAGTTGTCCGGAATACTAACGCGAACGTTACTCGAACCGCACAAGCGAGTAACGAGAACGAGAACGTAAGGGCGAAGAAAGAAAACGGCCCGACAAACAACATTGCTCGATGATCCGTTCGCGTGTGCAACAGAATTTAGAATAGAATGTAAATAGAATCATCATTAGTCGCGTGTTAGTAAGACATCAGCCGATGAAAAAATGTGCATCTTCGCGATACAAAACGCCAACAACATCTCTTTCCGAAGGCGAGAGAGAGAAGGGTTTCACCTCAACGCTTTTCTTCATTCTCGAGACGCGAATACGAATACAAATAATGTTGCGTAAAGTCGTTTTGTCAAACCTCGCGCGCGTTGCTTTATTGCACCGCACGCGCACGAACGCAATCGCCTCCACCTCTTCTTCTTCTTCTTCTTCTTCTATTCAGTTGTTTCGATCGTCCTCCTCGTTCATGAATACGAATAAGAACAACAACAAACAGATTTCAACCTCGTCGTCGAACGCGTTCGCGGAAGAACAACAACAACAACAAGAAAACGATAAAATGGGAGAAGACAAAACGCGATACAACAAATCATCTGGCCCAGTCGCGAAACTGCTCCACTTGATTTTCAAGAACCAACCGATCGATTCTCAGAAACTGTACACGTTAGCCGTGGAAAACGCGGTTGAAATCCACAGTCGCAGACACATGAAAATTTTGCTCCAATCGATAAAAAGTCGAAAACAGTTCACTGCGAGCGAAAACAACAACAACAACACGAACAAAAATAAAAAGAAGAAGAAACGATTCGATGGTTTTATAAAAGCGGCGAGACCGTTGGACGCGTCCGGGAAAACGACGAAAGTGACGTACACGTTTAGCGTAGAAGAGAGAGGGAGGAAACACTTAGAAAAGTTGGGATTGATTGAGGCGCGAGCGGAAGAAGAGGGGAATAATAATAACAGCGAGTAGTTTTAAAGTAGTATAAAGTCAAAGAGAGTTTTAATTTTTAAGTGTACACGCTACTTTCTACGCTTGGACAAACCGCTCTGGCTCCTTTTCATTCGCGACCGGGTTCGGAAGAGTGTTAGCATCTTTCTCGTCGCTGGTATAGTTTTTCATCGTCTCCGCTTCGGCGCATAAGCTCTCGACCAACGCCGCCGCCTGTCTCGCCTCCGCTTCGGCGTCTGCGGCTTCTCTTTCCGCCAGTTCCGCTTCATTTGCAGCTAACTCGGCTTGTTCGAACGCCTCTCGAGCTTCGCTCGCGGCTTGCTCCGCGGTTAAGTACCGTCCGTCGTAATAAAATACCGGCGGCAACTTTTCCAACTCTTCTTCGATTTTCTTGCGTTGCGTAGCTTTGGACATTTGCTTTGACTGACCGTTCTTAGCGCGCCGTTTTCGCCGTCGTTTCTTCGTGGATCCGCTATCTATCCCGTTCTCGTTGCTATTCGTACCTCCTTCTTGTTTTGTATTCTCTCCATCTTCTTGCGAGACCACGTCTTCCTCCTCCCCTTCTTCTTCTTCTTCTTCTTCTTCGTCTTCCGAGGACTCTTCTTCCGATTCGCTCTCGTCCTCGTCCACGTACTCATCTTCCTCGGTATCTTCCCTGTTCCTATTCGTGATATTTTTAATCGCTTTCCCGTTTACATCCACCAAAGCCACGTACTTCATGTGTAACCTTCCACTCGTATCTCCGGGAACAGTCACTCGATCTCTCCTCACCTTACCTTCCTTCCCGAGTTCCGTCAACCTTTGCGGCACTCTTTGCTCCCTCGCGCCTTTACACACCTCGAACAAACCGCCGAACCGATACTTTCCAATCAACCCGTCCTCCTCCTCCTCTCGAAACTTCTCGATGCAATAATTGGCCACTTGATCGATGGTCTTTCCGTCCCTCTCTTCCAACGCGTCTTCGTGCGCGTCGTACTCTAAATTCAAACACTCCAATATATACCGGTCCAGCGCTTGCGACAACGCGTTCGTAAACGGTTTCAACTGGTACTCTTTTTCTCGCATCTCGTTTTCTTTCTTGTTCGAATCGTACGAGTGTCGAAACCGAGGCGCACGAAACTGTTCGTTCTTCTTCACGATTTCATTTTTGATCTTCTTCGAATCCTTCTCGCGAGATAATTTCTCCCAGTGGTTCTTCAACTTTGCTTTGACCGTTTTCATCTTTTCACTCGTTGTCACTATCTTTTTACCACCATTAGTATTACCACCACCACCGCTCTTCCTCGACGACACTAACGAAGGAAGTTTTTCCCGTCCTCCCTTCCGTTGCTGTTGCTCTTTCTCCCGCTCTCGAACGTCTCGCGAAAGTCGATGATGCCAGGAATATCGCGAATCGTTGCTCATTTTCTTCCACTTTCCAACGCCGTATTTCCGTATCGCCGCGAAGAATTCTCTCTCCGTTTCCGGGTTTTCTAAAGAGAAGAAGTCTAAGGAGGACTTTTCGTCCTCCTCTGCATCGGAGGACAACGAATCGTCGTCGTCGTCGTCGTCGTCATCAATCATCATCATCATCTTCACCCGTCAAACAAAAATCCTCCTTTTCCTCCTCCNCTGATGAGTTCTTTGTTTTTTTGTCTTCTTTGTCAAAATTTTGTGAAGAAGCAAAAAAAAAAAAAAAAAGAAAATTTTCATCAAAAATACGCGCGCGCAAAAGAAGAAGAGACATATGTCTGCGCACGGGTACCCTCGCTTTTTTCTCGAGCGGCATTTCATCTCGATGATGGATTCGAATGCGACGACGAAACGGAAACGAGAGGAGGAAGAAGAGGAGGAGGAAAAGGAAGAACTCACGAACGCGCCGTTGTATGCTTTTATCAAACGATACGCAGATATCGTGGAGAGGTTTGTGTTTCCTCTTTTGACGAGCACGGAGTTACGGTTACTCTCTCGAGTGAATAAAGAGATGGAAAGTGTGGTGAAGAATGGGCGAGTTTGGACGTCGAAGAACCGGTTGTCGGATCGCAAGTTTAGCACGCAGTTGAGAGCGAGAGATATACAGACGAGAGAGATGTTGAAATACGCGTGCGAGAGGAACGAGTTACAACCCTGTCATCGACTGGTTGGCTTTTTCAGTGGCCGTGGGCAGTTGGAGTGCGTGAAATATCTCTTGGAGGAGGTTTTTCGATGCACGTGGGGGGCTGTGGATCGAAGAAACGCGTATGGGACAATCGCGGCGGCGCAGAATGGCCACTTTAAGTGTTTGANATATTTAGTGGAAGAAGGCGGGTGTTACTTGAACGAGAGAGTGTGTTCGGAGGCGTGCGGGATTGGTTCGTTGAAAATGTTGAGGTACTGTCGAAACCATTTCGCGCCGTGGAATCACAGGTGTTTGGAACGCGCCGCGTTAGGTGGGCACAAAGATATAGTCATGTTTCTTTTGAAACACGATATCGATCGAAGGTTAATTCAATCCGCAAATCCTGCTATTTTCGCCGCCGAAGGAGGTCACTTGGACCTCGTTCAGATTTTCTTCGACCGCGGCGTCGTTTTTGACGAGCGCGTCGCGGAACAAGCTTCGGAGATGGGGTACCTCGATATTTTGCGATTCGTCGTCGAAAAGGATTTGCCGTGGCACCCGGTTAGCTGCATGCAAGCGTGCTCACGACCGTCCGAATACGTACGAGACGAGTATTACGACCAAATCGAGGAGATTAAAGAACGACACGCGGGATGTCGAGAATTTATTCTCAGTATCTTTCCGATGATGCCGATCATGGAAGACGGCATCAACGATATCGACGACGACGAGGAGGAAGACATAATGGACGAAGAGGACGACGGAGAAGATGTCGATGATCCTATCCTTTGAAAGATAGAAAGAAAGAGAGAGAGAAAGAGAGAGAAAACAAAAACAAGCCATATCAGTATCTCACAAATATAAATACATATACATCGCACATTCGTCATAAAAATCACTTTTTATTTCTTTTACCACCACCACTATTACCCTTCTTATTACTATCGTTCATGTCCCTCTCCGCTTTCTCCATCTGTAAGAATAATTCGTCGTCTGGACCCGATGCCAACTCTTCGTACACTCTCTCAATCGCAGCCTCGACGATTTCGTCCGGCTCTTCCATCACAGCCTCCTGTCTCAAACCGTTACTTTCAATTTCTTTTGTTACAATCAACACGGGATTTAACGGCGCATAGACTAAATACCGACACCCAGTCGCGTCGCTGTCGAAAGTTACCAACTCCGTCGCTTCTTGTGGCGCCTCGTCTCGCCCTTGATCCAACTCTAAACAATCGTCGTAATCCGCGCGAATCGGTCCTCTCACCGTAAAGCACAACGCCGACCGCTGCAACAACAACCCTTTCTTCGCCAACGCTAATTGCATATCCGGTAAAATCTCGTTCAACTCCTTATCGTCGATGTCCGATAAGTCCTCGTCCTCGCTGTTCGCTTCGCCTCGCAAGACATCGATCGGAGCGTCCAACGGTAACACTACGCAACGAATATTCCCACTTTTATCCGTCACCCGAGCTCTCAACATGCATTGCAAAATTCGCGTGCCGCTGTTGGACTCTTCAACGACGTCGATTAAAGGCATCGCGGGCGTTTTCAATCGCTCGTCGCCGTACGCGTTCTCAGAATCCACCACTCGAGCGCGCATTTTGAGTGTCTCTTCTCCTCTTTTCTTATTATTATCAGCGCGATGATGATGTTGAAAACTTCTGACGGCGCGACAACTGAATTCTGTTCGTCTCGTTCCCCGCTTGGAGGAGGAGGATTTTGAGAAGGTAGTACATCCCGCGAATGAGGACGATGATAATACTAACACTAACGACGACGAAGGCATGATATTGATGGCTTTTTTCTTCTGTGCGCGTACTACAAAGCGGGAGTGTTTGAGGACGAATGGAGTGAAGAGAAGAAGGGGAAAAAAGAGGAGAACTTTTTCTCTGCTTGATGGGGGACCGTTTGGTTTTCAGAGAAACGCTTTAAACGCTTATTTTTGGCACGCACATGTCGTCAAAAATAGTTTTGCGTCGCATGAGAAGACACCAATAATAATAATACGAGGTTATCATCATCGCCAGATAAAAGAACTGTTATGACAGCAACGGGCGGAAACATCACGGCGCCGTGTCACTTTCAAGAGCAAGATCAACTTTTGGCGTCTTTGCAACACACGTGCGACAATTGTGGCGGACGAGATCATCTGATGAAATGCAGCCGGTGTCACACGGCGTTTTTCTGTTCGGTGAAGTGTCAAAAGACGTACTGGCCGTTTCACAAGGCGTTTTGTCGGAAGAACGACTTCGCGGATGCGACGGAAGGGACGGAACCGAAGTTCGCGAGGTGGATGCGAAGTCACGGGAAGCAAGCGGTTTTGAAAGATGGTGAGTAAGCATTTTGAACTTTTCGTTTTAGAAATTTACCGCAGGAGCAGCGCTTTCGCAATAATAATAATACTAAACATTTTTCTTCTCTCCTTCCCAACAACACGCATGAAACAGACGAGGTGGACCGTTTAGAGCGTAAGGTCGTCAACATGGAAGACATGTATGGTCGCGCGAACCCGAAACCAGAACCGCCGAAATTCGATGCGGAAGACATGAAGAACATGCGAGAGGCGGAGGAAACGAGATTATTAAAGGCGAGGGAATCGAGCAAGAACGAGTTGTATTGGCAAGAGATTGAAGTTGAGAAGTGTTTAGGTTTGGAGACGGAAACGATTAAATGGAAACAAAATCAAACGTACGTGGAAATCTTCGTACGGTTGGACGGTTATGCGGGTGGAATGAGCGCGCACGAATCCGCGAAAAGTGAGGACGTTCAAGTGGACATGTCTCGATCGAGATTGAGCGTTCGCTATAAAGACGACGTTATCATCGACGATAAGAAGTTGTACAAGGACATTAAAGTTGAATTGTCCACCTGGGTGATTGTCGACAACGTTTTGGAAATTTGTCTGTTGAAATTCTGCAGACGAGGTGCGGGATACGCGGGAGGGAAATCCAACGCGGATACCTTTTGGCGCTCGCTCTTTTCGGACGAGTATTTGAACGCTTTGCGAGTGGAAGATTCTAAAGTCCATTTGGATTCAACGTCGTCCCTAACCGAAGACGACGTGAAGAAATCGATACCAGAACGATACTACGAAACCGAATTTGACGAGAACTACGGCGTTCGCGTCGGGAACAAAGCGAGACACTCCTCGAATCGACCGATGGTAGCCCAGAACAAAAACAGACGATGATTATTTTATCGCGGGTGTGAATGCAATATTGAGCGCGGCATTCTCGGTTTCTAAAATACTACTGTTACATGCTAAAATTACTAAAGTTCGCCAGCATCTGATATCTGTATCTGTTCTTTGCAATGTTCTAATCTCACTCTGTTCCTTCCTCCAATCCTTCTCATCGTCGCCTCTCGCTCGCCTTCGGTTAACGTATGCCAATTTTCAATGCGTTTCAACGTGCAATCCGATTGCACTATTACCGGTCCTAACTCGTCCAGTTTAACGGTTTCTCCAAATTTAATTTTCCTTGCTGGAATGTTTTCATTATCGATGTTGTTGCTTTCGGTTGAAAGCGACGGAATACTGTTGTCCTTGTTGATGTTCTCGTTGTTCTCGTTGGTCGCCGCGTCGTTCTCGTCTTCACACATCACCCCTAACAACATCAACAACATTCCGAGAAGAGAGAACGCGAAAAGAAGATGAAAACGTTTGTACTTCGTGCAACGAGAATATAAAACGCTACAGCGAGTCATGACCATTCTCTTCGTATCACTCTTTTTCTAGAAAATTCCTCAAGCACGTCTCGATTGAACCGCTCGCCTCTTTTAACAAACGAGTCGCAACCTTCTTCTCGACTTCTAAAACGCGTTGGATTTCCGAAACCGAATTCGATTCAACTTTAATCAAAGAGAGCTTTTGCGCGCATGCGGCTTCGGCTTCCAGCTCTCGGTTTCTTCTGGCGATGAAGAGGAGTTCTTTCCTTTGCTGCGAAAAGGACGGATGGCTTTTGCTTTGAACAGAAGGCGGTGTTTGGGTGGAGGACATGTAGAGCGCACCAGCGAATTTATTAGGGGTGTGTGCTATTTATGACGAAAGATACAGGTACATACAACTTTATTTTATAAAACGACCGATTGCACGGACGGATCGAACAAGTCTCCCAAGAAACATCGCATCCCCGCCAAGCACTGTTCACAATCCCCATTCTCTGTGGGTTCAAACATTTGGCGTTCGCCGCAAGCGCACGCGGCGTCTTTGCCTCTCGAGACGGTGATATCGTCAAACCACGCTTCGCCTTCTTTACCTCTCAACATGCCGTACACTTGGATAGATTTGATGGGCTTGTCTTTGGTGATGAATGCGGCGGCGCGTTCCCAACCGTGCGTTCCAGGGTTGAAAGGAACGTTGAACCCCCAATCGTTGGAACCGTCAGAGTACCAGATGTCGACGTATAAGGAATACCCGGCGTCTTTGGTAGTACCGGAAACGTCTTTGGACTTTGACCACATTTTTACCAACAGCGGTTCTGATTTAATTTGGTTGATTTCGATGAGTTGCGTGAAGCCCGAGGAGGCGTCGTCGTTGTCGTTTTCGACGTGCGCGCACGGTTGCGGTCCAGAACCGGAGCGGGATAACGACTGTGCTAAGTTATACCCAGATCCAAACGGGTTCCAATAATCTTTTTGAGCGTTAAAGTTGCCATTTTTAGCTAAATTGAATTCACCTTTATTCGGTAACGGCTCGGACGGATCGCCGCACGGGTTGGTAGTGGCTATTTGCAACAGCGCGTTCATGCGTTGCATTTGCTCGGCAACTAACGAAGAGAGTTCGTGAGATTGCTCGGATTTTAGAAGTTTCCCAGCCAACGTTCCTTCGTTGATATCGTGCATTTCTTTTTCAGATTTCCAATACGTGGGTGTCGCTTCGACCAAATGCGCGGACACAACTTTTGGATCGCCCAAGACTTTTTGCTCCAATCTGTGCTTTACCAATAAAATCTCGTTGAAATACGCGTCCCGGAAGGCGCCGTTGATGGCTTTCACCGCCTCTGGATACTCCTCCAACGCTTCGTGTAAAAGCGCCAATCGATAATACATTTGCCATTTGTATCGTTTTTCCGAGGTTGTTAAATTCAACGCGATTTTCAAATCATCGATGGCTTCTTCGTATTCCATTTTCTTCGTCCTTCGCAACGCTCTCCAAAAGTACGGCATTGGCTGTAATGGAAACTGTTGCATTTTCTTCTCCAACGCTTTTAACGTGTCTTCGTGCATGTTTTCAATCGTTTCGTGGTCGTGAAGTAGTTGCACCGGTTCGTATAATTCAACGTGGTTCGTTCGAACCATCGCTTTCGTTTGCTCTAAATACGCCGCAAACATCTTTTTGCGCATGGACGTGCCTTTATGATGGCGATAGTAAAACGTAATTTCCGGTACAAACCGGACGATTGGGTTAAATTTCGCCGCGTTCAACCAAAAGTTCCAATCTTCCAAACCCCACGGGATACCTGGATCGTACCCGCCAACTTTTCTCATCAAATCAGCTTTCATTAAAACCGAGGCGTGAAATTTGTTCCAGTGCGAAACGCCGACGATGGAGAAGCCTTCAGGAAAACACCAATCAGACGAGACCGCGTCAAAGTTGCGCATGCACCCGGGGATAATGTCCACACCTCCAGTTCCAATGTGTCCTCCCGAAATAGTTGTTGCGATATCACCTCCGTTTCCGTGCTCTTCCTCCACGAGCTCTGCCGCTCGACTCAAATAATCTCTCGCTAACAAATCGTCCGAATCCAACATGCACAACCAATCGCCTCTCGCGTATCGCATCCCGACGTTTCTAGCATCCGCCAACCCCCCGTTGCGTTTGTTAATCAATCGGATTCTTCTCTTTCCATACTTATCCATCAAATTTGAGGCTTTTGCCCACGAATCATCCGAGCTACCGTCGTTAACGATGATCAATTCCCACCGCTCGTACGATTGCGCAGCGACTGATTTCACCGTCTCGTCGATGTACGCGCCTTGATTATACGCCGCCATGACAATGGAAAAGAACGGTCTCGAATCTAAAGCGACGTCTCTGTTCGCCGACGGCGTTGATTTAATCTCAATCGGTTGCCCAGTCGTCTCGTAATTCCACACCAACAACCCGCCTCCTATTCCTCCATTATTATTACTACTACCACCGTAATGCGTCTCGACGTTTCCGGATTGTTGCAAGTTATTCTTTTTGTTACTACTACTGCTACTACTACCACCACTCATACCTTTCGCCTGAAAATCCCTCAGCTGCATTTGCATCACTTGGCTCTCTTCTTTCATCGTCAACATCTGCCTTTTCGCTTCATCGAGCTCCAATCGCAACTTCGTCGTCAATAAACTCCTATCCTGTTCATCCTCATCCTCCTCGGAGGAAAGTAAATCGTACCGCGACGGCGTTTGTTGGTTGGTCTCGCTCTTCCCGTCGTTCCCATCCAACGCATCGACGTTATCACTTCCTCCACTTTTCATCTTGTTGTAATAATACGCGCTCGAACACACGTGCACGAAAACAAACAGAGTGGCACTCATCGCTTTCCATCCATTCGTAGTACGTTTCGCTTTCGAATTCTTTCTCTTCAATTCCTTCTGGTACTTCTCCCCGGACGTGGCGTGTAACGGTAAACCACTCCCAACACCTCCTCCTCCTCCACCGAGAGGATGCGTTTCCACGTGGTGTAAACTTTTTAAATGCGCGCTTCGCGAGCGCGGTAAGCTTCCGTT
>JGI20155J14468_10000823_pt1 | contig 24731 bp, 19 predicted proteins | sample COG_05_FD_14468 | JGI IMG/M metagenome (IMG submission 14468) | reverse complement strand
GACTCTTTCGCAGGACCTTCGTCGGGATAATACCGATTGTCACCAAATGTAAATTCACCGCCACTAATGTTTACAGTTTGACCAGCCTCACTCTCAGGCAAGCAAGCCATTGTGGGTTGATCTTCACTGCAGGCAGTAACAAAAAAGATACAGAAAATACTTAAACTAAAATTAATGGCTCTTTTATTCATGGCTCTCACATTGACTATTTTGGACCATATGCATAGGGCTCAGTTTTGGCTAAACTACTTTGATAAGCCTCTCGTTGATGGCAGCGATCGCGGAATGCCAAAAGATTAGGAAGTTTGTCGGATGGATGCATCATCGGCCCAACTTCAGCAATAAAAGATAATTGTATATCAGCTCCGCTGAAGGTGTTTCCAACAAACCAATCAACACCTTCAAGAGATTTTTCTATGTATCCAAGATGCCGGGTTAATTCGTCATTGATTCTTGGCTTGAGAGCTTCACCCCCATCCGGTAGTCGAGAAGTATAGAGCTTGAGCATAAGAGGTAATGCTGCACCACTCTCCCCGTAGTGAAGCCACTGCAGATATTGCTCATGATCATGGCTGCCTGCTTTAGGCAACAACTGTCCATCACCGTAGTGTCGTAATAAATAGTCAATAATAGCGCCTGACTCTATGATAGTTACGTCCCCATCAGTGACCATCGGTGATTTACCTAAGGGATGAATAGCCTCAAGCTCAGGCGGTGCAAGGCTAGTGACCGGATCACGCTGGTAAGCTTTGATCTGATAATCAACACCCAGTTCTTCGAGTAACCAGACGATACGTTGAGACCTAGAGTTGTTGAGATGGTGTACTGTGAGCATAATTATAAATCCTTTTGATTTGAGAAGATTGGCATCTATTTTAATAAGTGGCTTTTAATGATATCGAAGATCTCGGGCTGGGTAACCATCGCCGGAACCGAACCTTGACCAACATCATTACTTAGCAGGGGTATGTTAACCCCGGTATGCTCCTCACTAACAAAGTCGTTAGTGGCGTAATTAACCGCCATGATGACGCCTTCACTGGTGTTAATACGCGCAACGTGGCCAGGAGTATAGACAGGCACGGGAATCCCAGAATAAAGAGTGCGCTCAGGCACTAACTGAGCTGCTTGACCATGATCAGCAGTCACCAAAATAAGAGTGTCAGGGTGACTTTCAGCAAACTTTATCGCAACGGCCAAACTTTCGTCCAACTGTTTGAGTTCACCAATGCTTCCACAGGCCTTGCGCTGATGGGACTGCTTGTCAATTGACGCAGACTCAACCATCAGAAAGAAATTACGTTCGTCTTCTTCGGTGAGNCTNTCTAGTGCTGTTTGTGTCATCAAAGAGATACTGGGTATGTCGATGTACTCTGGATTACTTTCGCAATCCATAGGTTCTGGATAGGTCACAGAACCAAGCATGGAGTGAATACGATTTAAAAAACTAGGGTCTGGCTTTTCTGCTGCTCGATCATCCTGTCCGCGCCACATCACAGGCATTGTGCTTGGAGAAAATAATCCAAGTAATTTCCCAGCGCCGCTACCATCTAGTTCAGTTGCATTACTGACAAGTTGGTAACCTGACTCTTTTGCCAACTCTAAGACCGTTTGATCGGAACCCTCTGCCAAAGGAGTAAAATGCTTCATGCCGCCCCCAAGCGCAACGTGAACTCCCGAGTCAATTAGCTGTTCTGAAATAGACCCAAGGCCACCATTGCTTTTAAGGTCTGGAGAGCAATCAATAACCATATCAAAATAAGGATCGGTGCCGACCATCATGTCAGGGTTTTCACAGTCCCGCGTACTGATGTGGGCATAGAACGAAGCAGGTGTCGCATCAGTAATACTGGCAGTACTTACTATGCCTGTTTTAAGCCCCTGCCGATGAGCGAGCTCTACGATATTCACTAAATCTTTATCATCACCTGCGCTGGTACCGATTCGCCCGATACTAGTAACAATTCCAGTGGCCATTGAGGTTGCACTATTTGCCGAGTCAGCAACATAAATAGCTTTATCCGGGTTGTCATTATCTATGGTCAACACCTGGGCGGTGCTTCGAAGTGGGAGGCGGTCAATCAACAGCTTGCCTCTGCTACCTACAAGATAATTACGAGCAATGGTTATTTGGTGATCATCCATACCATCACCAATGATTAAGATAACGCTCCCGGCAAAACTGGATACTGAAAATACAGAGGCCAATGCAAGTAGTACTGCCCCAGAGTAGAACTTCGACAAGTTAAGATTTCTAAGACTCATAAGATTTGACCAATAGACTGTGCTTTTTGGGTTGAATGACGTGTGATTATGCCTGTAATTGATTGCAAACGCGCGACCAGATTACAATTTTTGAGTTGTAGTATAATTATTCCTCCTGATCTGACCCTTTTTAATTTTATTAGAATCCCTACTTTATGAGCAACCTTGCATTACAGCACTTTTTAGGCCGCCACCAGCTCCCGGAATCCTATCTATCAATGGCGGAAAGCGCATTCTCACCCTTAATTGATGAATTCAACACTCAGTATCAGGTTAATCAAAAAACTTACATTATTGGTATTAATGGTTGTCAGGGCTCAGGGAAATCCACCCTTGCAGATTATCTCTGCACAGTAGTCGCTGAAAAATATCACTTAGCGACCGTCGCACTTTCTCTGGATGATTTTTATCTTACAAAAGCTGAGCGAATTGAACTTGCTAGAAAAATTCACCCACTTCTGGCCCAACGAGGAGTGCCCGGCACCCACGATGTAAACCTAGCGATCGATACAATTAGTAGCCTGGCATCGGGCAACAAGGCGCTGATTACTCGTTTTGATAAAAGTATGGATGATCGTGTCCCTGAGGCCAATAGCGAAACGATCACAGGTCATATCGGACTCATTGTGATAGAAGGCTGGTGTTTTGGTGCAAAACCTCAGGCACCCAATAGTTTGATCGAACCAGTAAATCATCTTGAGCGCTTGGAAGATCCTGATGGCGTGTACAGAGATTATGTCAATACTGCATTAGCGACGCAGTATCCCCAATTATTTGAATTAGTAGATAGTACTGCAATGCTGCGAGCTCCGAGTTTTAAAACAGTATTTGAATGGCGATTAGAACAAGAGCAAAAGCTGATAGAGAAACTGAGGTCAACAAAAACTGATCCAGCGAGTGTCAGCACAATGTCGGACCAGGAAATAAGACGTTTTATTCAAAACTTTCAGCGCATTACCGAGCACTGCTTGGAAGAGATGCCAACTCGTGTTGATCATCTTTTTCAATTAAATGCAGCCAGACAGATTGTCGACTACAGAAAGCCGCAAGAGTAACCTGTCTTTACACTTTTAAAGCGGCACCGCCCTCTGATTGAACTCACTAACTACGCGCAGTAGTTGTCGGCAGGTTATCTGGCCCACTAATTTACCATGATCTAAAACTGGGCGACGGCGGTGGCCCTTTTTAATCATATCATCGGCAACATCAACAAGATCCGCGTGAATATCACAGTATTCGATGTCTTTGGTCATATAATCACCTGCCCTCCCAAGATCACCACTCTCATTATACGTTGCATTCAGAATCGCTTTTAAGCAATCCATTTCAGATAATACGCCGACAAGATCACCATGCTCATTGACAACACAAATTCCAGATATTTTGTTGTCGAGCACTAACCCTATTGCCGTAGACATATCATCCTCAGCATGGATTTTGACCGGTCTGTGGATCATATAATCGCTAATATCAACTGAACGTAACATAAACTTCTCCATACTTTTGTGTCTGTGATCGAGATTAGGTGTTACAGGCCCCCAGCATAAGCAATAAAGGGTTGAGGCCAAGAGCCCAATAATAAAACTGAGACTATTAGTGCTACCGCTAGAATTTTCTCTAAATTGTTCGCAGTTTGCTCTCCACCTTGAGACGATTTACTCATGGCAAATATAACTCTCAGGTAATAATAGATACCAACGGCACTACCTAATACTAATACACCTAGTAAGACCCACAGGTCTGATTGAATACCCACAGTAATGACGAAGAACTTTGCCATGAACCCTGCAGTTAATGGAATGCCAGCAAGAGACAACATGGCAACCGTGAGGGCAGATGCTTCAAGTGGACGGTACCAAAACAGACCTTCAAAGGCGCTAATATCCTGTCTTTTAACATCTTCTCCTGCAATGGTAGACACCACTGCAAAAGCGGCCAATGTGGTTACTAGATAGGCTGTTAGGTAAAAAGTAATACTCTGGCTTACCAACTGAACATCCATGTATGACAAAGCAATTAATACAATAAGCAGATACCCAAAATGAGCAATGGAGGAATAGGCCAGTAGTCGTTTAATATTTTCTTGTCTCAGCGCCAGCCAATTACCAATCAACATTGAGGCGATAGCTAAGACGACCAGGGCTGTATTTAAACCGCTGTACTGATGGAGGTTGCCGTCGATATAAAAGCGTGTGAGAGCAACAAAAACTGCACCTTTTGAAACCGTCGCCAAAAAGCCAGTCACTGGGGTCGGAGCTCCCTCATAGACATCAGGTGTCCACATATGAAAAGGTGCAACCGATAACTTAAAGCCAATACCTGCCAGCACCATGGCAGTTCCTGCCATAATCAACATTGGATTTTGAACATAAGCCTCAGCGGCCCCAGCACCGATACCAAGGTAACTGAGGCTCCCGGTTGCGGCATAAATCAGCGCAAAGCCGTATAGCAACATTGCTGATGCGCAGGCAGACAGGACTAAGTATTTAATTGCTCCCTCAAGAGGCAGCTCGCCTTTTTCAGGAAATGCAATCATGGCATAAAGAGCGACGCCCATGAGCTCCATGCCCAGTAGCAAGGACACCATGTGACTAGATTGGATCAACACTACCGCACCTAATACCGATAGTACCAACAACAAATAGTATTCTTCCTTACGTTCACCCTCGGGTGAAAAGGTCTCTAAGGACAATATTAAAGTTACAAAGGAAGAAATGATTATTAAGCTAGTAAAAAACAAACTCCAATGATCTACCTGCAAGAGAATGGTGACCGGTTGGGCAAAGTCTCGAGCGTAATGAGCTGCGAATAGCGCCAAAACAAAACCAACACCAGTGATCATGCTCGCGATGGACTGGTCTCTCTTGATAGATGCTTGAGTCATTAACACAATGGCCGTCAGGGATAAAATTAAGATCGGCGCTAGCGCAGAAAACATTGCAGCGTTCATCTAGCCACCTCCGCGACAGTATTTGCCGGGTCAGTGGTGAGCTCAAGTAGACTCTGTAAGACTGGATGCGCAGCATCAAGCACCGGTTGTGGGTAAATTCCTAGCACAATCAACGCAATCATCATCACTGCCATAGTGAGCATTTCTCGAGACCCAAAATCAATCAAACCATGATCTGCCCATTTTTTATTGACTTCGCCCTGGAATGATCTCTGCATCAGGAGCAAAGAATATGCGGCTCCGGTGATTAAGCCAGTGGCGGCAACCACGGTAATCCATGCGTTGACTTGGAAGAGACCCAAAAGGACCAAAAACTCTGCGACAAAATTTCCAAGACCCGGCAAACCCAGAGATGCAACAACAAAGAACATTGCAACAGCACCCATGCGGGGCATCTGCTGCCACAGACCACTCATTTGACGCATATCTCTTGTATGCAGACGCTCCTGCAATGAACCGGCAATCATAAATAAGGCGGCTGTGCTAAACCCGTGCGCTACCATTTGCATGACAGCCCCTTGAAGAGCGAGTTCATTCCAGGCATAAATACCCAGCAGGACAAAACCCATGTGGCTAACACTGCTATATGCAATGAGACGCTTGAAGTCAGTTTGGCCAAATGCGAGGACCGCACCATAAACTACGCCTGCGGCACCCAACAACATTGCAGGGTAAGAAAAATTCAAAGCTGCTTCAGGGAAAAGTGGAACAGCAAAACGGATAAGTCCGTAGGCACCAGTTTTGAGTAAAATTCCGGCCAAAATAACACTACCCGCGGTTGGTGCCTGAGTATGAGCATCAGGCAACCAAGTATGGAACGGGAACCCAGGCAGTTTGACAACAAAAGCAACAAAGAATCCGAGCATGATCCAATGTGCAGTTTGTTCTGCCATCTGGGTATTTAACAAATCGAAATAGCTAAAGCTCCATACCCCAGTATTGCTGTGATTAATTGCCACAAGTGCCAGAACAGATATCAGCATGAGTAAGCCGCTGGCCTGGGTGAAAATGAAGAATTTCATAGCGGCATAACCGCGATTTTCATGACCCCAGATTGCAATCATGAAGTACATGGGAATTAACATAACTTCCCAAAAAAGGAAGAACAATAGGAGGTCTAAGGCCATAAATACACCCAGAACCCCAGCCAGTGACCATAATAAATTAGCTTCAAAAAAGCCTTTTCGTACGACTATATCGGTCCAAGAAGCACTAATGGCAATGGCTCCCAAAATCAAGGTCAACAAAACCATAAGCAAGCTAATACCATCCAGAGCTAACTCAATACTAATGCCAAAAGCAGGTATCCAGTCAGCCTTGAAGTGCATCAACCAAGTCGATGGATCGTTGGCTAATGGAGCCTGCAGTTGAGTGATTTCAGGCATGCCAGAAAGACAGACCAGGAGATAGAGCAAATCGATCAGTACCACGGCCATGGCTACTTTGCGCGGCATTGTATCGCCAAACCGCTCAGAGATCATGGCCAACAAACCACCAATGAGAAGGATACCGATAAGGTTAACCATTATCATTGGAGCACCCCCGTTGATAGATTAGCCGCAAGGGTAATGAGGATAATCAGCCCCGCCACCATGCTGGCAAGATACCAGCGCATTCGTCCCGTTTGAGCTGCGCTCAGCCAATGGTTAAATGTCTGATTTAAAGCTACGATCAAGCCATATATGCCATCGACGGGCTCTGATTTGAGTAAATTAGCCAGACCATAATAAGGGCGCACAAATAAATGATCATAGAGCCAATCAATACCCCAACCGCTTAGCCAGAAGTTACCAAGACTTTTACCAACAGTAGAGTTAGCTAGACCATCAACATTTAAGCGACGGTTGAAAAATACAAGGTAAGCTATGAGCAAACCCACTAGCGGCACTGAAATAGACACATACTCAACCCAGTGAGCTGGATGACTACCATCGCTAGCGGGGAATACCTCTGCGACTGGGATCATAAAATAACCACCAATCATAGCTAAGAAGCACAGTACTGACAGCGGAACGGCCATGCGCCAGCCTGTATCTTTGTCTGGCTCGGTGTTCGCTTGACCAAAGAACACCACAAACACAAGTCTGAAGCTATATATCGCCGTTAATAGAGCTCCCAAAAGACCGGCCATCCATAAACTGGGCCCCAGATCAGGGAGTTGATATGCCTGCAGCAAAATTTGGTCTTTACTGAAGAATCCAGAGGTCATAGGAAGCGCTGCCAGTGCTGCTGAGCCGATCATAAAGCTCCAAAATGTCACAGGCATACGGGTTCGAAGACCACCCATTTTGAAAATATTATGCTCGTGATGGAGACAATGAATAATGGCACCTGAGCCTAAGAATAGTAACGCTTTAAAAAATGCGTGCGTCATCAGGTGAAAAATACCCGCACTCCAAGCCCCTACCCCAAGCGCCAGAAACATATAACCAATCTGGCTAATCGTAGAGTAGGCTAAAATGCGCTTGATATCAGTTTGCATGAGCGCCGTAAACGCTGCCATCAAGGAGGTGGCTATACCAATAACAGCTACAACGGTCATTGCCGTAGGGGCTAAAAGAAAAAGCCCATGAGTGCGTGCTATAAGATAAACACCAGCAGTAACCATGGTCGCGGCATGAATAAGAGCACTGACTGGAGTTGGGCCCGCCATGGCATCAGGTAACCAGGTATGTAAAGGCAGTTGTGCCGATTTACCAACAGCTCCGCAGACTATTAATAAGCAGGCGACAAGAGGAATACTATCACCAATCTGCCAGGTTTGATTAGCCGCTCCCACCATGGCTTGAATATCTAAGGTTCCCAATTCAGTGAACAACAGTAGTAACCCTAGCGCCATTGCGGTGTCACCGATACGAGTGACAATGAATGCCTTTCGTGCGGCATGACCATTGGCGTTATGTTGGTACCAGAAACCCACTAAAAGATAACTGCAGACACCTACACCTTCCCAGCCTAAGTAAAGTAATAATAGGTTGTCGGCCATCACTAGAATCAACATAGCTGCAACAAACATATTAAGGTAAGCGAAGTAACGAGCATAGCTTGGGTCTTTCTCCATAAATTCTGTGGAGAAAAGATGGATTAAAAATCCAACACCAGTAATCACGGACATCATGACTAGCGTCAATCCATCAAAATAGAAGGAGATACCCGGGGCAAAACCCGCCACTTCCATCCATGTCCAAAGCGAAGCCTGAATTACCTGTTGATTTTGCATAAACTCAACAGCCAACACTAATGTCAAGAGGGCTGAAATACCTACTGATGCAACACCTAAAACCCCAATATGGGTTATTTTAAGGCGAGAGCCAAAAAGCATCAGGGCTACTGAACTCAGGAAGGGAATCAGTGGTATTAACCAAATAGTATCACTCATAATTAGCCCTGCATCCGATTGGCATGATCCATGTCCAGTGTTTTAAAGCGCTTTTGAACCTGTAAGACCAGTCCCAGACCCACCGCCACCTCTGCCGCTGCCACGGTAAGAATTAGCATAAACACAACCTGACCATCAGGTTGTCCCCAGTGAGCACCAGCAGCAACAAAAGCCAATGCGGCTGCATTGAGCATTACCTCCAATGACATCAATATAAATATAATGTTGCGCCGAATCATTAGACCAAGCATGCCGATAGCAAACAGAAGTGATGAGACCAGAAGAATATGATTAAGAGGGATATTAAGTCCGTCCATTATTGGCTACTCCCCTTCTCGATATGATCTCTCTCGAGATAACGACGACCAAGATGGAACGAACCAACTAGACCTGCTAATAGCAACATTGCTGATATTTCCACCGCTAATACATAAGGCCCAAAGAGTGATAGCCCGACCTCTTTTGCCGAAACCGCTGATACAGAGACTGGACCATTCACATCACTGATGACTACCAATAATTCCACTAAAAGAATCACCGATAACACCGCGGGTCCGGCCCATATACCTGGCTTCAACCATTGACGCTCCTGCTTATCGCCCTTCTCTCCCAAGTTAAGCATCATGATGACAAATACGAACAGAACCATAATTGCCCCGGCATAAATAACGATCTCCAAGGCTGCAGCAAATGGTGCACCAATGAGAAAGAAAATAACTGCAACTGCCAGTAATGAAACAATAAGATAAATGAGAGCATGAATCGCATTTGCTCTTGTCATAGCCATCACTGTGGCTATTAGAGCAACCGTTGCCGCTATATAAAAGAACACTATTTCAAGCATGATCGACCCTCAGATCTAATAATCGATTAACTAAGCTCATGGCAGTAAACTCTTCGTGTCTATAGGTCTAGCTTCATTAAGTGCCTCACCTTTATCTTTAGAGGCGGTCTTCATTCCTGACACTCGATAAAAGTTATAATCAGGATACTTACCCACTCCATTAATCAACAAATGTTCTTTCTCATAGACCATGTTTTGGCGATCGTATTCACACATTTCGAAATCTGGCGTTAATTGAATCGCATAGGTTGGACAGGCCTCTTCACACATTCCGCACATGATGCAGCGAGAAAAATTGATTCTGAAAAATTCAGGATACCAAGTGCCATCTTCCCGAGTATCTTTTTGCAGTGCTATACAGTCCACCGGACAGGCTGCGGCGCAGAGATTGCAAGCCACACAGCGCTCTTCTCCATCGGGATCGCGAGTCAACACGATACGGCCTCGATAGCGGGGAGCTAGATAGGGCATTTGCTCGGGGTACTCAACGGTTTCAGCCTTAGTGAAGGTATGCTTTAGCACTTCCCACATTGTTCTTAATTCACTTAACATTAAGCGACACCCTCCATCCATAAAAGCACAGCACCCGTGATCAGAATATTGACTAAGGTAATTGGTAACATGACTTTCCACCCGAGTGACATTAACTGATCATAACGTGGTCGAGGAATAGCGGCTCTCAATAAGACAAAAAAGCAGATAACTATGAATGTCTTGAAGCTAAACCAAAAGAACGGAGGTAACCAATCTCCTATAAACATAGGACCGTGCCAGCCACCAAAGAAAAGTGTGACAATCATGCAAGAGATCAACATTAACCCAAGGTATTCACCCAGCATGAACATTGCAAACTTCATTCCCCCATACTCTGTATGAAAACCAGCAGTCAATTCATGTTCGGCTTCAGGCAGGTCAAAGGGCAGACGATGACTCTCTGCAATTCCAGCAATAACAAATACAATCAAACCGAGTATTTGGGTAAAGCAAAACCAAACCTCTGTCTGTGCCTCAACGATATCAACTAAACTGAAGCTACCGGTCATCATCACAACACCCATGAGAGAAAGACCCATAAATACTTCATAACTGACCATTTGAGCTGCGGACCTCAATCCTCCCAACAGCGCATATTTGTTATTGGATGCCAAACCCCCTAATAGAACGCTGTAGACTGCGAGAGACGTCATACCTAAGAAAAAAAGTAATCCAATATTAACGTCGATGATCATCATGCCAGGAGCAAAGGGAACAACGGCGAAACCCATCATCATTGCTACGACGATCGCCGTGGGCGCAAATATAAATACAACACGATCGGAAAAAGGTGGTATCCAATCATCTTTGAACAGTAATTTGATCATGTCAGCTGCCACTTGGCCAATACCGAGTGGACCAAGCCGATTGGGGCCATAGCGGTCTTGCCAAACCCCCAGTAAGCGTCTCTCAAACCAAGTTAGAACTGCTGCTCCGGCAACGCCACTAATTAAAATGGTCAGAGCGAGAATGACTGGCATGAGTTCAGACATTACTCGCACCTCCTTCTGTGATTACCTGTTCAAAAGCAGCTTTATCAGATGCGATCATCTCAGGACCGGAGCGTTGCCAATTGGTATCGACCTCTAAACTGACCAAACTACCGGCAATTAAACCCCGAGTTTCCGCGTATCCAACACTGAAGCCAATGCAATTTTTAGCCACTCTAGATAGAATTCGGACTTCTAAAGCACACTCAAGATCTCCCTGTCTAACCAGCAACCCATCTCCCGGACTGACCGAAAGTTTCTCAGCAACCTTCTCTCCAATGGCGATAAACCCATGGCCGGCTAGTTCGGCTATCTCATCAGTGTGCCCTGAAAGCTCGTCACTCCCGTGAATTTGTTGCATTGGTACCAGGTGCCACTGGTGTTGCTTTAAAACAACTTCCCCTACTTCGGAAGATACGACAGCACCGGACTGTGATGACTTTATGAGTCGCACTCCCGAGGATCCGCCCTTCAGAGGCCCATCGACCTCTGACTGGAATTTCTGTAGTGACTGGTTTGAATTCCATCCTGGTGACCAAACAAAGGGGGTCAATGAGGAAGGTTGATCACGATTCAACCCTTCCATACTAAACGACAAGGGACTCTCATGATCTTTCGGTTGCTGAGGCTCATGAACTGACACACCGGAATTCATTGCCGTACGACCACTATAGCGATGAGTCTGGCGAGGTATCTTTGAACCCAGGTTTCTGAAACTATTTAGCGGTGCAACATCTATCAGACCTTTAAGATCCTTATTACTTTGGGCACATGCAGTAATGACTTGATCTAAATGCTCCAAAGCAGATAGCTTTTTATGTCTAACTGCCCCTGCAAGTTGCAATATCCACTGCCAACTTGGCATGCGCTCAACAGCAGGGGAGTGAATAGGATAGAAGCGCTGAGCACGACCCTCACTACTCACTAGTGTGCCTTGAGACTCAGCATAAGACGCCGCTGGTAATACTAAATCTGACTGATCAAGGGTACTATTTTCATACATATCCAAGGTAATGACCTTGGTTCCACTAGCAAATAATTGATCAATTTCAGCGCTATCCCCACGTCGGTACAAATCATTTTCTAATATAATTAAAGCATCAAGTTTGGGGGCTTTGTTTACTAGGTCTGCCAAACTACAAGCATCGTTTTGAGTGAGTAACGCTAACCCCATGCTGTCGCATTCAGGTAGACAAAAGCTCAACATTGTTTCGGGCTTATTGAGAGCCTCGGCAACCGCCGCCGCACTGTTGATAATTCCTTGATTACCCATGCTTGATCCACTAATAATCAAGGGGTTTTTTGCTGACTTAAGAATCTTGGCAGCGGAATCTGCTTCAGGGTTATCACACTTTTCACCCTTCAAAGCCGCAGCGACAGCGTGACCAAAGGATGCAATTTGATCTGGAGCAAGAGAGACACACTGACTAGCTACATCATCAAGACGAGTATCCATTGCTGACACGATGATCATGGGTGATAGTTGATCTTGAGCAAGATTTCTAACCGCTGCATCCTGCCATGAGGGTAACCCCATCTGCTCAGCTAACTCGAAGGCTTTATTACGAACTGACTGGCGCAACGCGAGTGCTACTCTAGGAGCGGTATTAGTAACATCCTCTCCAAGAACAAGGATCGCATCAGCAGATTCCATCTTCTTGATCGATGGGTTAATCGCTGTGGTGGATTGCAATATTGACAAGATGCTACCGATTAACTCTGCTTCTGAATCGGAATACCCTGGTACAAAGTTCTTTTTACCAACTAATTCACGCAGCAAATAGTTCGCTTCAAGAGACGCTCTTGGCGAACCAATAGCGGCGACTTTTTTACCTGCTACCCAACCGGCTGCAGTCTCTAGTGCTTGCTGTTGATGAACGGCAAAAAAGCTTCCATCAGGTTTTTTGATTCCAGCATAATCTAAGCGTAAATCGCTGTTTAAATAACCACTACCAAAACGGCCTCGATCACAAATAAAGTATCCATTAACCTCGTCGTGATAACGATTATGTACTCGCTTGACCTTACCGTAACGCTCTCCTGGCGCGATATTGCAACCCACCGCACAGCCCTGACAAATGGAGGGCCCTGATTGCAAATCCCACTTGCGACTGTACTGCTTAAGGAATGGTTTGTCGGTGAACACGCCGGTAGGACAAACTTCGACAAGATTACCAGAGAACTCACTCTCTAAAATACCTTCTTCATGACGGCCAAAATAAACATGGTCATGGGACGCTTGAGCCCCTAGGTCCTTGCCACCTGCATAGTCTCTGTAGTAGCGCTCACAGCGATAACATGCGATACAGCGGTTCATTTCATGATGGATCAGGGGGCCTAAATATTGATTTCGATAAGTGTTCTTTTTACCGGTATATCGACGATCACGATGGCCGACCATAACGGTCATATCTTGAAGATGGCATTCACCACCCTCAGCGCATACCGGACAGTCGTGAGGGTGATTAAGCATTAAACTTTCAACCACAGCCTCCCTAAACTCTGATGCATTCTCAGCTTTAAGTGAGAACCTCGCCCCTTCAGCCACCGGAGTCATGCATCCCATGACTATTCTTCCTTTCGTGTCTTCCTCATTTTGATATTGAACAAGCGCGCACTGACGACATGAACCGATGGAACCCATAGAGGGGTGCCAACAAAAATAAGGTAGGTCAAGACCGGCATTAAGGCAGGCTTCGAGAATATTCTCGCCCTCTTTAACGTCAATTTCCTGACCATCAACAAGAATCATTGGCATAATTTAAGCTCCCACTCCGGAGTGGTAAGGACAACAGCCACCACTAATATGACGTTCAAAATCCTCTCGGAAGTATTTAAGTGCACTTTGAAGAGGTTCCATGGCTCCGGGGGCTAAAGCACAGTGGGTATTACCAATAGCACCTATATAGTTGATTTGATACTCAAGGGTATCCAAATCTTCTGCTTTACCACGGCCATTTTCTATATCTTCTAGCACTTGCCTAGACCACGGCAGTCCATCGCGGCAAGGCGTACAAAACCCACAGGATTCGTGGGCAAAGAATCGGATAAGGTTAAGCACCATCCCTACTGGACAGGTCTGATCGTCTAGAATGATCATAGTGCCTGTACCCATGCGGCTGCCCGCTTTACCAATGACGTTGTAGTCCATGGCTAAATCTAGGTGATCTTGGGTTAAGAAGTCAGTTGACCCACCCCCAGGCAAGAAACCTTTTAGCTGCAAGCCATCTTGCATGCCGCCCGCATGATTTTCTAAGATTTCACGGACGGGAGTTCCCATTGGAAGCTCCCAACAACCAGGATTTTTAACTCGACCACTGACACCAAATAGCTTGGTACCAGCATCCTCACCCACTCCAAGACCTTTGAACCAATCAGCACCACGATCAATAATATGAGGAATATTACAAAGGGTTTCGACATTATTAACAATCGTTGGACGACCCCAGAGGCCACTAACCTGAGGAAATGGAGGTTTAGCTCTAGGGTTAGCACGCTTGCCTTCAAGGGCATTAATAAGTGCCGTTTCTTCTCCGCATATATAGCGCCAGCGCTTGGGTGGACATACATATCAAGCTTGTAGCCACTACCCATAATATTTTCACCGAGGTAGCCCTTAGCATAACATTCAGCCAAAGCTTCCCGCAGGCGCTCAATGGCGACCACATATTCACCGCGAATAAAGATGTATGAAACATCTGCACCAATGCAATATGCAGATAAAATCATGCCCTCTATGAGTTGATGGGGGTCATATTCCATCAGCAGTCTATCTTTAAACGTCCCAGGCTCCATTTCATCAGCGTTGCAGACTAAGTATTTATGCCCTGGCGTGCACTTGTCACCCATCGGCACGAAACTCCATTTCATCCCTGTAGGGAACCCTGCACCGCCACGTCCACGCAAATTAGACTGGCTAACCACTTCTCTACAATCATCTGGAGACATTCCTGACATGGCTTTACGCAAACCGGAATAACCCCCATTGGCCTCGTAAGCTGCCATATCAGTAGGCCCTTTGTCTGGAGCTATATTACGAGTCAGTACTTTTTCCATTACTGCTTGCCTCCTGATTTTTCACTGGCAAACAAGGTTTCTACTACCTCGTTATCAAGATTGGTGACAAGTTCATCTCCGACCATCATCACTGGAGCTCGATCACAGGCACCCAGACAAGGCACTGGCAGCAGTGTGTAGGCGTTATCAGTAGTAGTCTCACCATAATCAACACCCAGCTTGTTTGAGATCGCTTGCTTGATATCATCACAACCGTTAATCCAGCAACTGACGCTATCGCAGAATAAAATAACTTTATCTCCCACTGGACGTCGGTAGATCAAATTGTAAAAAGTTGCCACTCCCTCTAGTTCTTCAGAGGACATTTCAAGATGCTTGGCAATAGCTTGAAGACATTCATCAGACACCCAACCACGTGCCTTCTGAACAATCTTTAAAGCATCAATGGCGGCGCCAGATTTATAAGGTATATGGACCAACTCAGATCTATTTCAGCAATCTCTTCGACTGTGAGCACAGAACTGAGATCAGTTTGAATTATTCTTTTATCACTCATCGGTCTACATCCGCCATAACAAAATCAATACTGGCAATAATGGCGATAAGATCGGGGATCATGAGTCCATTACTGATCAAGGGTATTTGCTGCAAGTGAGGAAAAGATGGCGTACGGATACGGGTTCGATATGAATTAGTTCCACCGTCACTGACTAAATGGTAGCTGTTGATTCCCTTGGTAGCCTCAATCATCACAGAGGCTTCCCCTGCGGGTACCACAGGACCCCAACTAACATTAAGAAAATGATGGATAAGGGTTTCAATGTCTTCCATTGTGCGTTCTTTGGGTGGCGGAGTTGTAAGGCGATGATCACTTTTATAGGGACCGCCGGGCATGTTATCCACACACTGTCGAATGATACGTAAACTCTGACGAATCTCTTCAATACGCAGTTCAGCTCGATCATAGCAATCTCCGTTGTGAGAGACAGGTACATCGAATTCAAACTGATCATAACCCCCATAGGGTCTTTTTTTCCGAACGTCCCAGTCAGAGCCTGTGGCCCGCAATCCTGGCCCGGTGATCCCCCAATCAATAGCTTCTTGCTGGGTGTATACACCTATACCAACCGTGCGTTCCTTGAGCATTTTGTTCTGCATAGCCATCTTGTCGTAGTGATCAAGACGAGCAGGGAGGAAATCAATAAACTCTCGGATCATGGTATCCCAGCCCTCGGGAAGATCCTGGGAGACACCCCCAATTCGGAACCATGCTGGATGCATTCGCCCGCCTGTGATTGCTTCAATAATCCCGAATAATCTTTCACGATCAGCGAACATATAAAATACGGGGGACATCTGCCCAACGTCTTGCACGAAGGTGCCATAAAAAACAAGATGACTGGAAATCCTAAATAATTCAGCCAGCATAATGCGAATAATTTTGGCTCGCTCAGGGACAACGATTCCACCAAGCATTTCTACGGACTGAATGTAGGCTAGGTTGTTCATGACCCCGCCAAGATAATCAATACGGTCCGTGTAAGGAATATAAGTATGCCAAGTTTGTCGCTCAGCCATCTTCTCAGCACCACGATGGTGGTAACCAATATCAGGAACTGAGTCGACAATCACTTCACCATCAAGCTGCAGAGCTACTCTAAATACTCCATGCACGCTGGGGTGATTAGGGCCCAGATTAAGGAACATATACTCACTGTCGTCGCTGGCCTTCTCCATCCCCCATTCTTCAGGTCGAAATCTAAGCGCCTCCTGCTCTTTGGCCACACGCTCAGGGCCCATTTCAAAGGGTGCCATTTCAGTCGCGCGAGCCGGGTGATCTTTACGTAGAGCATGCCCTTCCCATGTTGGGGGTAGCAGAATACGGTATAAATTGGGATGCCCGTCGAACACCACACCAAACATGTCCCAGGCTTCGCGCTCGTACCAATTTGCATTAGGCCAAACACCGATGCACGTCGGTAGATTTAGATCTGGCTCTGAAAGCGCGACTTTAATACGAATGTCATCATTGCGCTCCATAGACAGTAATTGATATACAACCGTATAGTCAGCTGCAGGCTGCCCAGCACGATTTTGCCTCGTCCGCTCATCAATAGCGAATAGATCATATAACATAGAGAATTGAGGTTTGAGAAATCGTAAAACATCAGACAAAAGAGATCTGGGCACCCATAGTGTCAAGATAGAGTCCGCTGTTGGTTGAACAGTAAATTGGTCCTGTCCAAACTGGCGGTATAGACCTTCTTCTACTTGGCTATGAACCATTGATTCAGCCGTCTGCATTTAGTCCTCTCTGATTGTTCTTGGGATCCTAGCTGTTTTTCGGTTCCCTTAATTCTGTTGCCTGGATGCGCTGCGCAGTCAGTTCATCGCGCTTGCTAATTTTGGCGGGTTTAACAATAGATTGATCTCCAGCCGCCCAAGTAATTGGGCGCCGCTCTTTACCTATCGACTCTTGAAGCATAATTAGACCCTGCATGAGGGCTTCTGGCCGTGGTGGACAACCTGGAACATAGACATCTACCGGAATAAATTTGTCCACCCCCTGAACCACAGAATAGATATCATACATACCACCTGAGTTAGCACAGGATCCCATTGAAATAATCCATCTGGGCTCCAGCAGTTGCTCGTACAGTCTTTGCACAACAGGTGCCATCTTTAAAAAACAGGTACCGGATATAACCATAAGGTCTGCTTGTCGAGGGGTCGCTCTTATAACCTCAGAACCAAATCGGGCAATATCATGACGACTAGTGAAAGAGGTCGCCATCTCTACATAACAGCAAGACAAGCCAAAATTAAATGGCCAAAGTGAATGCGCTCTACCCCAGGCAATCAAATCTTCAAGTTTAGCGAACGCTACATTGCGCTTGACCTGCTCTTCAATAAAATCGTCACTTTCACCTATGATATTGCCCTGTTCGGGGCGCGTTAAGCTCCAATCCATTACTCCACCTCAGCCAATTTTTGCGCCGATTCAAGTCCAACGCGAGTTTTATTACCCCACTCAAGAGCCCCAGATCGCCATTCGTAAACAAGCACCAAACCGAGGATTGCAATAAACACCACCATTGCCAAATATCCCTGCCAACCTAGTTCAAAAAAAGCAATGGCCCAAGCAAAAATGAATACAGTTTCCAGATCAAAAATAACGAAAAAGATAGCAACCAAATAGAACTCCACAGAGATCCTAATTTGAGAACCACCTACAGAAACGATACCGGACTCAAAAGGATCATTAGTTGCTGCCTCTCGGCGACGCTGACCAAGGAGCCATGACAGCACAAGCATGGTGACTACCAACATAATCACCATGAAAAAATAAATGGCGAGAGGCCATATCTCATTCGCGTAGGAATTAGCCATTAGCAACCCTCCACAGAGAAGGGTTTAATATAAAAGTAAGTCTTGAAATGAGAAAAGTGGAAAATGAAAAATCTTCGATCATCACCTGTAGATGATCTAGTCGCCTGTGACAAAGATGATCTTTGTACAGATTCAATGGCATAAAACACCCCAAGGTTTTTGGGTTTCTTTCGCCTAATGTTACTTCGTTAGGGAAGGACCCTTTATTGTTATTAGGTGTAACTCAATAACCGTACCTAACATAGGGTTTTTCCGCAAGCATTCATTTGAATTTTATTCACTAATGGAGTGTTAATTATGCGGTTATAAATAATTTTAGGTTATATGTACAGCCAAAAGAAAAACTTAGACAGAAGTTATCCGTGGCTACCCTCCAAACTGAGTTAAGGTAATTCTGATAGCAAATAGTAAAACGCCATAAACTTAGACGCTTTACCATGTTTCTCCTGTGGGCAACAACTATATAGTCGGCGTTAGCGACGCCAAATGAGCCTCAATTTCAGCGGATGATGTTCGAGTGGCGTCTGCAGCAATAACATCACTGATAAGGGCTTCTCCTTGAAGTCCAAAGAGATACCTAAGGACTAGCAAGCCATCGGTCAAAGCATCTATTTGGCCATTGCCGTCAACGTCTGCTAGGTTGTTAAGAAGTTCTATTCGCGTCTCAATATCTTCTGAAGAGGTATACAACGCATCAGAGGCTAGGGTTCCAGTAATAAGTGCATCTCCATTTAGGCCAAACATACCTCTTAGCATCAAAAGACCATCGGTGAGAGCATCATATTGTCCGTTGCCATCAAGATCTATCGATCCAGATGGGACTGTTCCATTGAGAAATTCGTCTAACGCCACAACCCCATCATTGTCCTGATCACTTGAAGAATCTGAAGGGTCGTTTGGATCAAGACCATACTGGCTCTCCCAAGCATCGGGCATGCCATCTCCGTCTGTATCATATGCATACTCACCATTATTAGGATAGACGTCTGAGTTATCCCCTACTCCGTCAGAATCACTATCCATAGTCTCCGTGGAATCTAGCGGAAAACGGTCAAGATTATTAGCAACGCCATCACCATCACTATCATTGGTCGGATCTAAGGGTAGCGCATCATCGCTATCGCTCACGCCATCGCCATCATCATCCGTATCCGCATTATTGCCAATACCATCCAAATCTGTATCTACGTATTCTGTTGGATCCAGTGGTAACGCATCTTCTTCATCGACAACTCCGTCGTTGTCATCGTCTTCATCAGCATTATTACCGATACCATCTAAATCCGTATCTAGACTTTCAGATGGATCTAGGGGGAACATATCTAAGTCATCGCTAACACCATCGCCGTCATCATCGGCATCCGCATTATCTCCCACACCATCTGAATCGGTATCTATAGTCTCGGCAGGGTCCAGAGGGAAAGCATCAGTGTCATTGGGGACTCCATCACCATCTGTATCTAAAAGAATGGTGATGTCCACAATTGCGTTTTCACTATCCAAACGCCCATCGTTTACTTTAAAGCTAAAGGTATCAGAGGTCGCATCAGGTACCGAGCTTATATAGGTAACCATTTTGGGTAATTGGTCACCAACCTGAATGCTGGAAATACTTGAATCAATAATAGCTAACCCACTTGTCTCGGCAATATAGGCGATATTATCATCGCTTGATAGAGCTACTCCACGGGAATCGTCAGTGCTGAAGGATCCCTTAGATTTAGGCTGTAACTTATCACTGACATCAATCACTTGAAGACTTGTTAAATCAGCTATGTATGCATACCTGCCGTCTGAGGATAAAGCTAACCCCCAACTGTCACCCTCCGTATCAAAACTACTGAGTATTGTCGGATTCGTCGAATCTGTAATGTCCGCAATCTGCAGTCCAAAGCTATCGTCAGAAATATAGGCCGTAGTATCATCACTGGATAATTTTACCGCAAGAGCACGACCAGGAGTATCGAGGGTACTCACCAGAACCGGGTATGCAGGATTGCTAATATCAATAATGTCTAAGCCGGATTCACTCACCGCAACATAAGCCATGCTCTCATCGGAGGATAAGGCAGTTCCATAGGCCCCACCAGAGGTTTCTATAGACCCCAATAAACTCGGACTTTGAGTATCGCTAATATCTATTATCTCCAATGAATTAACATCTGCAACATAAGCGATCAAACCATCATCTGACAAAGTAACCCCAAGAGAGAAACCCTCAGTATCAAATGTACTTAAAAGGCTCGGGTTGGACGAATCACTCACATCAATAATCTGAAGGCCTTCTTCCTCATCAGCTAAATAAACCGTATTACCATCAGAAGAAACTGCTAAGCTGTAAGCACTCCCATTGGTATCAAAAGTACTCAGTGTCACTGGATTTGAGGCATCACTAACATCGACAATCTGTAACCCAGCCTGGTAATCCGCAAGGTAAGCTCTAGCACCATCTTGTGAAATAACCACATCTACACCAATACTATTATTAGGTACTGAGCCCAGCAAACTAGGATTAAACGCTACTGCAAAATTTCCTTTAGTAGGCTCAGAAGCAAGATAATAAGTGAGCTTGTCGTTCTCTGGATCTGTACCAAATAACGTAATGTCTGTTGGTATTTTTTCAACTAAAGTAATCTGTTGAGCAAGGGCCGAAGGCTTCACATTAGGATAGTCTCCGACATTAACTGCACCTTCACCTCGGCCACCAGAATTAAGCGTTTGGGTGACAGTAATCTCTCCTGCCGTCGTCAGCAACAAAAAGTCAGCGCCGTTCCAGCCATCACCGTAAGAATCCAACATTGTTAAGGTATAGCGAGCATCTCCCAAACACATCATCCCACTAAAGGGTGCGATGCCTTCATACAAAACTGCACCTGCAGCATCTTCCAATTCCCAGGTTACCTCTTCCGGATAACTTCCGGAAGTAACACTCACAAAATAAGAAGTCGAGGAACAAGATAATATCCCGGAATTAACAGAATTAATAAGCGCTTGAACTTCATTTAATTGGTCAATATTAGCTCCGCTTGTTAGTAAGCTAATAGCTGTCTGATAGGCCACAAGGTTATCAGCATTAATATTGACAAGCCCTATAACGGCATTCAAATCAGCAGCTGAGACTTCGCTAGCATCTCCCGAATCTGCGGCGACTAACAATTTATTAAGCGCGGCACTATTTCGGTTGACCGCATCACAATCCTCTATGGGAATTACGCTAGCTGACCCCACAGAAATAGACGCCCCGGGCCAGCCTGATTTTCCCTCGCAGTAACTTACAAACTCTAAATTTCTATTGCCAAAAAAACTTTCACTCCCTAATGAAGGCCTGTCACCCAAAAAACTAGTAGCGATGAGATTGTTGTAACTAAACGCCCCTTCTCCAATTTCGGTGACACTATTAGAAATAGTGAGCGATCTAAGAGAATTAGAATGAAAAGCGTAACTACCAATGGAGGTGACACTGCTAGGAATAGTTACGGAGGTAATATCATTATCAGCAAAAGCACTGTCCCCAATTGCAACAACCGAAGCAGCAAAATAGCCTATCATTTCTGGAATAACCAGATTAGGGGGACAGTCGTTAACACAGCCAGTCAGAGTCAACCGTCCATCAGAAGTTTTTATATACGTCCAGGTCCCATCATTAGTGATTGATGAGTCCAACCAAACATTAACATCAGCCACATTACTATCAAGAGCCCCATCGTTCACTTTAAAGCTGAAATTATCTGTTGGTGCATCGTTCACCACAACTTGAGAAGTGTGAGTATAAATAAGAGTTTGAGGGATAGTGTCTCCAGCTGAAAATATGGTTTTCTCTACATCAATAATCTGCAGGCCATTGTTACTATCAGCCAGATAGGCTTCTGTCCCATCAGACGACAACATAACGTCCAAGGCATTTGATTCTAAATCAGAACTTACTCTAAAATTTCCTAGTGATGGATATGAAGGGCTTTCTATATCGATAATCTGAAGTCCGGCCTCACCATCTGCAACATAGAGGCTAGCTCCGTCAGCTGAAAGTACCAGACCTGACGCCGAGCCGCCTGTCCCTAGTACACCTAAAAGACGTGGTTCAAAGGAATAACTCACATCAACAACACCCACCCCTGAAGATCCGACAGCTAAATAAGCCGTATCTTCATCCGCCGACAGCGCTACTCCCTGAGCTGATTGAGGTGTATTTAATGTGCCATACACATAAAGATTATTTGGATCACTGACATTAGCAATAGCTAATCCCGATAAACCATTGGCGACATAAGCTTTTGTACCGTTGCTTGATAGAACTAGGCTGCGGGCCTGCCCACCTGTATCAAGGAGACCCCAAGAGCTCGGGTTTTCGACACTAGTAACATCAATTATCTCTAGCCCAGGGTTGCCATCTGCAACATAAGCCTTTGTGCCATCCGAGGACAGTGCGACGTCATAGGCATAGCCACCAGTATCAAACGTTCCCGTCAAAGATGGACTGCTTACATCACTAATATCGATAATATGGAGCCCAGAAGCACCATCGGCAACATAGGCATAATCCCCTCGCACCGACACTCCTAAAGCCTCTCCAGTTGTATCCATATAAGTTGGCACTCCAGGATTGGTAGGGTCTGAGATATCAATAATGGCAAGCCCAGAGAAAGAATCTGCTACATAAGCATAATTGCCATTAATCACAACCTTTCTTGCTCCCCCAATTGTAGAGACGCCCCCCAACAAACTAGGAGCTAAAACACTTAACTGCCCTTGGCTTGGAGTATCTACCAAAGAAAAATTTAGAGGTTGATTTTCAGGATCTATAGCCCCCAAAGAGACCTCGATAGCATTCTGCGGGGTTCCCTCAATTGCCTGTGCTAATGCGATTGGAGCCTTATTCACATAAGTGCCATCAGTACTAATTTCTAACGTAAAGTTATCCAGACTACCACCATCTCCAGAATAGATATCAGTAACAGTTAAAACCCAATCTCCTTGTGTGCTTTGATTGTTAAAAGTATCAAGATTGCCTTGTTGAGGCCTTATAATCCCTGAAACTACTGGACTAGACGAGGCACATACTAAATCTGGACCATCATCATCAAACACAACACTAACGTCAGGTATGGGGTACAGACCATCTATGTAGCAAGGCTCTTGCAATAAAGTAACCGTGGTTCCGGCAGGAGATGTAAGGGTAACGATAAGTTCCGCCACATACGTGTGGCTAACATCTAGACCAACATTAACATCAGTGATAACCAGATTGTCCGATATAGATATGCTCGAGGATACTGTAGTTGGCTCGCCAGAGCCTATCGCCACCGGCAAGTCTTCGGCTTGGAATAAATTAGGAGTAGTAAAACTAAATGATGTGCCTATGCCCGACACCCCGCAGCTATTCATGGGTAGCACGCGCCAATAGTATTCAGTCTCGCGAGTCAGTCCAGTGATCGTTGTAAAGTTTGCATCAACAGTAGAGCTTAAGAAAATCTCGCTGAAACTGTCGTCCGTAGCAACCTCAACTTTGTAGTTAACTGCATTATTCTGTTGTTGCCATTCTAACTTGGCGGTCAAACCGGTGAGCACACTTTCGTTGATTGGCGACGCCAAAATAACAGGCGTAAAGATCGAGCTATAGGTCGAAATATTAAATGTAACGGACTGAGTGCGAAGGTCTGATATTGCAGAAACTTCAACTGGGTATGTATTGGGTACAATATCATCTGTGGCTGAGAAAGTTACCTCAACTGCAGTGTTGTTCGCTGAAGCACTAAGCGGGGAAAATCCAACTGACATTCCAGATGGTGCATTTAAAGTTGAGAAAATAGCGGTATCAGAAAAAGACGAGGAAGTTTCATAGATCAATGATGCTGTGGTACTTTCATTATTGCAGACGGCATAGTCAAGATCATCATAGGTTAAAACAATGTCATCGCGGGTTATGCCAAAATCTCGAGCGTTTATTGCATAATAAACGTTATCAACTGCATCCACACGCACTCTTGCTGCAGATGTCACCACATCAGGCAGATCCACTGTATGACTGCCATCGTTATCAATGTTTTCAGCCAATGTATAGGGGTAGGTCAACCCTCCATCTACCGACAATCTTATATTCACTAACTCGGTAAGAATAGGTGCTACGTCTGTGCCAGCTAAATACCAAGTAATTGTTTGCTCTGAAGCCGCTAAATATAGTTGCCCATTTTCCTGAGAGGTGACCGAAAAAGCACCACCACTATCTACAACCGTTATTTTTGTTCTTGCAGAGGCAACGCCACTCCCGCCAAGAGCATTGTCTCTTGCCGTGAATGCAAAATTAAACTCACGAGGCACCGAAGATAAGGTTTCCCATGTCGAACCCACATAAGGGTTAGTTAATGT
>JGI20155J14468_10000795_pt1 | contig 25133 bp, 24 predicted proteins | sample COG_05_FD_14468 | JGI IMG/M metagenome (IMG submission 14468) | reverse complement strand
CTGAGCCTGAACCGGAACCTGAACCTGAGCCTGAGCCTGAACCGGAACCTGAACCTGAGCCTGAGCCTGAGCCTGAACCGGAACCTGAGCCTGAAAAAAAAATTATTATAACAGAGGAGAAAAAAACTTCAGTAAGGAGAAAACAATTAAAAAGAATGTCTTTTGATTTTTAATAGAAAATAGATATAAAAAAATGATTATATATATATTTTTATAAAGACAACGTGTCCGAGTGGTTAAGGAGATGGTCTTGAAAACCATTGGGTTTTGCCCGCGCAGGTTCGAGTCCTGCCGTTGTCGTTTACAAATTAATCATTTCGTCTCTTTTTCTTCACAAAAACACTTATGTGGCGTTTTTAATATTCAAAGGTTTAAACAAAAAATTATTATAATATATATGATCGAACAACGATATATTATAATTAATTCTAAGAAATATGACATTACGTATTTCAAACATCCAGGTGGAAATATAATTAATTATATGATAAATGGTCAGGATGCTACTGAATCGTTTAATGAATTTCATTATCGTTCGAAAAGGGCACATAAAATATTACAGAGTTTACCATACGAAAAGATATATGATTATAAACCAGACGATGATATATTATTGAAAAATTTCAAACAATTTCGCGAACAATTAATTAAAGAAGGTTTATTTGAACCATCTAATTATCATATAATAGGTAGAATTGTTCAAATGGTATTTATATATGGGTTGGCAACATATACGATAAATTATAATTGTATGTGTGCTGCTATATTATATGGAATATTTGGTGGACAATGTGGATGGTTACAACACGAAGCTGGTCACAATTCATTAACTGGTATTATCAAACTAGATAAATTAATACAAGAATTTATAATGGGTTTCGGTTTATATGGATCAGCTAGTAAATGGAATCGTATGCATAATCGTCATCATGCAACACCCCAGAAGGTAGGCCATGATATGGATTTAAATACCACACCATTTGTCGCGTTTTATAAAGGCGCATTGGAAGATAATAAAACGAAAAAGAATAAATATGTGTATTTGTGGTTAAAATACCAGATGTATACATTTTTACCAATTACTAGTGGAATTTTAATTCCATTTATGTGGAGATTTAATTTACATTTAAATCATTCGATTATAGAGAAAAGATGGAACGAGCTATTTTTTGTGTTTTTTGGAACCTTTTTACAAATATTTAATTTTATGTATTTTGGAAATATTAATTATAAATATGGATTGTTATACCATTTTATATCATCGTGGGTTAGTTATCTATACATATTTGGACATTTTTCGCTATCACATACAACTACCGATATTGTAGAACGCGACGAGGACCCATCTTGGGTAAGATATGCCATTGAACATAGTGTTGATATTAGTACGAAAAATCCCATCGTTTCGTGGATTATGGGATATTTGAATTTTCAAGTAATACATCATTTATTTCCGTCTATGCCTCAATACAATGGGGGAAAAGTATCTGTAAAATTAATAGAATTTTGTAAAGAAAATAATATAAATTATAAGATTGTTGGTTACAGAAAAGCGTGGTATGATATGTTAAGTAATTTGAATAGTGTAGGTCATTAATGTTATTATTATTATATTTTTAATATACACCAACGTATATACTATCATTGGTGTTGATAATGGATTGTTGAGATGTTGGTCCAGTTAACGCATGAACTACTCTTATTTTATCTCCATATGCAATGTTAAATGATGGGCTTCGAGCAATTGCAGAATGATATCGTCTCGCACCGCTACATTCTCTAAACATATAATAAGTGCCAGATGCTTGATTAATTTTTCCATCACCTACAGGAAAACTTAAAGTATTTCCACTAATACCGTCTGCAGCACCAGTGTAAGACGAACCTGTCGTCGTTGCCCATGAAAAACGGGAGGTGTGCGCCGAGCCAATACTGAGCCACGAACTAAGGGCTGCGGCATTTTGGGGGGCCAGGCCAGGGCCGAGCGACGAGCTGCCCTGGTGGCCCACCTCGTTTGTGGTCCACCCAACGCCGCCACCACCAGCACCACTACCTGCACTAAACACCCATTTATTTTTAATCACATTATTAGAGCCTAGATGTACAACAGCAGCAATCGGAGTATCATTAAAATAAGTAACAGATGCCGTTACTTTATGAATGAGATAAAGTCTAACATTGCCTGTATAACCCTGTTGAACTTCACCTACATCATAAGGACCAGTGTAATCATATGTCGTATTCATATATGTCTCTGAATTTATGAATCTATTTGAAATTTCATAAAAAGAAGTTCTAATATCTGTAGTTATTAATGATGAATAACCCCAATTAAATTGTGTAGCAGCATTTTGACACCCAATAGTTGTTTTATTATTAGTATAAGCTCCTTGTGACACATTAATAGTATGTGCGGTTCCATCAGTCAAACTAGTTGGAGTAAATGTTGCTGTATATTGAGTAGGAGAAACTGAGGTGACAGCACCGAGAGTTCCATTAGTTACAGTTATACTATTAATATCAAAATCAGATGTTGGTTCAGTTGATATAAAAGTAAGAGTTAAATATGTATCATTACTGTTACTACCATCAGAAACAGCAGAACCACCAGAACCAATAGCAGTAATTGTCATAGTAGGTTTCATATTTATAAAAGTAGAACCTTTAAAAACAGTACCAATACTAATATTTGTAAGGGGTACTGGAGGAATTGGAGAAGGAGCTGGATTGATTGGAATCTGAGTATTAATTGGAACAAGTGTAGATGGATATGCACGTGTACCAGGTGGTCCACCCCATATAATTCTAACAGCTCCAGGACCACCCGAAGCTCCAGGACGAGCACTGTCATCCTCAGCTCCTGCTCCACCTCCTCCATAATCTCTATTACTTCCACCAGAACCTGGGTTCCCTTGTTTATTATAAATTGTGAAATTTGCTGCACCACTTGTGCCTTGACCGATTAATATACCTACTCCACCACCTCCATATATTCCAACCAAAGCAAATCCATTATGTCCTGTTCCTCCACCACCTCCTCCTCCCTGACCAGCAGTTTCGTTATACTGCGTTCCTGTTGAACCATTTCCTCCATTTCCTGAATATCCACCCGCACCACCTCCACCACCACCAGTATTACCACTCTGCCCTCCTCCTCCATTTCCACCATTTCCACCCCCTCCCCCATAAGTTCCATACCATGTAGTACCTCCATATGATTGACTGCTAGAGTTATAAGTACCCTTGTTTCCTCCACCAGCTCTTAAATAATACGTACCTCCTATTTTAATACTTGTTTCGCCGCCATTTTGAGCGTTATTATTTCCAGCAGAACTTCCAGAACTTCCTCCTGCTCCAACATATATATCAAAAACAGTTCCAGGTGAAACAGTTAATGTTCTCCAATGAAGTGCTCCACCACCACCACCACCACCTGAAAATCCATTAGTTGAAAGAGTTGATGTTGAACCACCACCACCACCACCAACACATACAGCAGAAATTTCCGTAACACCAGCGGGAACTGTAAAAGTTCCCGAAGATGTAAAGGTTTCTTCATAATTTGAATCAAATGTAATAGCAGTTATTGGTTGTACGAATTCACATCCTTTAAATTTACCCAAACTAAATGGATTTGTAATTGAAGCAGGACTATTAACGGTATTGTATAAAGTTTGTAAATCAGAAAATTTAATATTAACAGATGGAATATTAGTGTTTAAAGTGTAATACCATTTTTCTATTGATTCACCATCAAAATATAATTCTTTGATATTAACATTATCTGTTTCTAACACCCAATCAGCACCAACTTTCAGGTTTCCGGTATCATCATCAGACGCTCTTATATTCAAATGAATATGTTGTTCAGTTTCTAATGTTTCTAATGTATATTTCCAATCACTTGATTGTAATAGCGCACATCCTAAAAAATCCAATGAAGTTTGAATGTTAAACTTGTTTATAAACTCTTTGAATGTAGACCATGTATCTAACGTGTTCAGAATATATCCATTAAATTCGTTAATTGACGAATCTGTCAACTCATCTTCATTTTCGGGACTACTTATTATGTTAAGATTATAAACATTTTGAATTAAAGTATAAATAACAGGCATTGGATGAGCAGTATTATCCGATACGTAAGTGAATGGTCTCAGCAAATCAAATACATTACAAGATGCATCTTTAAAAATAGAAATAATCTCTTCGGATGTATAAGTTTCATTAGTAACAAATTCATTTGGTGTTATATTCAGTGACAAATCTACAATATACTTATGAATATCAGGTGTATTTAGATATAAATCTGTTGTAGAAATATCGAAAGTTTCATCATGTGATGTATTCGGTATTGTATAGCAGAACTCTTGAATTAATTCATGAACATAAGGCAATGGATAAGATTCATCACTACCTGATACATCAGATAATAATGCAACAAAATCAAATACATTATTAGATACATCTTTAAAAATAGAAATAATTTCCTCATATGTATAATTTTCCTTAGTATCAAATTCTTCTTGCGTTATATTCAGTGACAAATCTACAATACACTTATGAATATCAGGTGTATTGTCGAACAATTCATCGATATCATTTAGAGACAAATCGTTGTCTTCTGTTTCGTTTGTTTGACAAGAAGCACAATTTGGCAAATCGGGTAAATATTGTGATATTAACATTTTATTTTCTTTTTCCAAAAAGGTGAACTCTGGATTAATACTTCCGTGTGATACTAATGCTAAATGGTTTACTAATTGTATGTTATTTTCACGAACTATATTTTCATATTTTTTAAAAATGGAATCATAAGTATCGGTTCCTTGATTATAGGTAACAGCATATGTATTATCCTTACATGCGTCTATAATTGTTTGATAATCTTGAACATTGTCATTTACCAATAATATATTTGACATATTGGCGGTATATATTAAAATTATACATTAAATATTATTTTAAAAAGTATAAAAATATAAAATATATTAAACTAAATGTTAGGGAACGATGTTAGTAAATGGGAAAATAATGTAGAGATATTTGATTATGAGAAAGCATCGAATCCTAGTATGAAACCTATGCCGATTTTTGTGCATCCTCCTGAATTACATCAGAATGGTTTAACGCGTGTAATTCCATTTGAAATAAATCAGGAGTTGGACATTGATGAAAAATGTACGTCTCCAAATTTAATGGCTTCTTTTATTAGAATATGTGTAGGTGAAAATATTGACACCAGAGCAACGGCAACATCGCAGGCGTTTTATGTAATTAGGGGAAAGGGTAAAACTACATCAGAATATGGTGAAATAGAGTGGAATACTGGTGATTTATTTGTATTGCCGCTTACTAATGGAACCATAAATCATTTATGTTTACAAGACGAAGAATATGGAGGGGCAGCTCTGTATTGGGTTCATGATGAGCCACTTATGAATTATCTTGGAGTTACACCATGTGTAGCTAAATTTGAACCAACTTTGTATACACGCGAAAGAATGTTAGCAGCGGTTCAAGAGATAACAGAAACTAATAAAAATGAAGATTGTAATCGCTTGGGAATTTTGCTTGGCAATAAAGCATGTAAACAAACAAAGACATTGACACACGTAATGTGGAGCTTATTAAATTCTATACCACCTAATACTATACAAAAACCACATAGGCATAATAGTGTTGCATTAGACCTTGCTGTAAGCACAGAATCTAATGTATATACACTTATGGGGAGAGATATCGATTCGGAAGGAAATATTATTGATCCTATTCGATGTGATTGGGTTTCGGGTGGTGTATTTACCACACCACCTGGTTGGTGGCATTCTCATCATAATGAAAGTGATAAAATAGCCTGGGTTCTTCCTATCCAAGATGCTGGTTTATTCACTCACCAACGCACGTTAGATATTAGATTTGCAGATGATGAAATAAAATTACATCATAATAAAAGGATTAGAGGTGCAACATTAAAGGAGGAATAAAGTAAATATTTAGAATTTATATGTATAATGATTGATTAGTTGCTATATATTTCAGTGTTTTTTGGGGAATCATTTTTATTTTTTCTAATAACTCCATATTGTTTGTAGATTCTGCAACACGCTCGAGTTCATTTGCAATATTATTTATTTTTAATAATGCTTTAACAAAATCTCCAATAAAAATATTTTGTTCATTGCTAATGGTTTGAAGTATTATTTTACAGTCTAATTCATTTGTTGTGTTTGTCCATTCAATAACTGAATTCTGAATATCAAAATTTCGTTCATAATTAGAACCGGAATAAGTGTTATATTGTTGTTCTAAATCATAAAATTTGTTCATTAAACCGTTAATTTTATTACTTATTGTATTAACTAAATCGGATTTAGTAGAAGGTTTGAGTAATTTAATACTTTCGTCTACGTTAATAGTCGTAAATATGGATAAAATACCAATAATATCTGATACATCATATTGATAAAAGTAATTTGTTTCATATAAGATAGTTGATAATATTAGTGGGTGTATTTCATTAAACTGTCTAGCAATAGAACCTATTTGAGTGATTTTAAAATCCTTATCTATAAAATTGCTATGTATAAGTAAATTAATAGAATTTTTAATTTTTTCTTCCAAATAATGAACAGTATTATTTTTAAAGTTATTATTCTTTTCTTTTTCGTTTTTATAAAATTCAATATCCTCAATAATTTTTATTTCCTCTTTAATATAAATATTATTTTCTTCAATATTACAAATCTCTCTGTGTAGTCGCTTCTTCTTTTTATTATTTGAAATTTTAATCTCGTTAATTTTTGAAACATATTCGTCCAATATTGATTTTGGAGTTCTTATATTTTGAAGTAAACCTTCTTTGCTTTTAATTTGAATGTCAATATCGTTAATAGTTTTTTCATAATATTTCAACTCCTTATCTATATCATTATTTATTAAACTTTGATTTACAAAATCTAATATAGTTTCTAATGTGGAATCATCAGATGATATAATATTTAGACACATAGAAAATGATATCTTAAATTTTGATATTAATGTTTGTGGTTTTCCACTTAACATATGTTCGAAATCATATAATGGAGGTGGTTTGAATAAATTACAACACAGCCAAACCTTTCCCACTTTATCAATGCCTCTTCTACCCGCCCTACCGGCTATTTGTGTATATTCGTGGGGTGCCAATAAGCGCATACCATTACCATCAAATTTTGTAATTCCAGTGTATATTACAGATGTTGTGGAAAAATTAACACCAACTGCTAATGTTTCTGTGGCAAATAAAAGCTTGATTAATTTTCTATCGAATAATATTTCAATCATTTCGCGAAATACTGCCAATACGCCCGCGTGATGATAACCAATACCTTTTTGTAATAGTTTAATTAAATTCGTATATTCGGGTAATTCTAAGTATTCTTTATAATTTGTAAATTTACTCATTATAATTTTTTTACATTCGTTCTCAATTGTATTTGGAATAATTGAATCATCGTCGAATAAACTAAAATTAATTTCATTTGCTGCTTTTTCTACATTTTTTCTAGAGAATACGAAACATATAGCCGGAAGACCGTCTGTTTTTTTAAGATGAGTAATTAGAGTATTTAAGACAAATTGTCTACTACTGTAAGGGGTATTTGATAATTTAAAATATTTATTTATTTTTGCTAGATTTTCATAACTTTTATTTTTAAAATTATTTTTCTCATCTTTAATAACAATTTCTTTATTAGCGAAGTTGTTTAGTAAGTGTTCATATTCGGTATTTTTAGTTTGTTTCAAAGTGCTTTTATGACACGTTAGCCATAAATAATGTGTAAGTGGAACAACACGATGGTGTGTTGATGTTAAATATACGTTTTTTGGAATCGAATTAATTGCTTCTGATTGTTGTTTTTTTTTATTTTCAATCCATCGTGCAAATATTTCTGGCTTATCGATGGTTGCCGACAACATAATGAGTTGAATATGTGGTGGGAGGAGTAATATTGCTTGTTCCCAGACATTGCCACGCTCAGGATCATTAATATAATGAATTTCATCAAATACTACAGCGGCCAACTCGGTATCAATGTCTATTTCGAAGTTTAATTTAATATCGATGTTTGTTTTTTCCTTTAACTTTCTATTATTTAACGTATGAGGTAAAATTTCAGTAGTCATAATCAATACATCTGCGTCTGGATTATCTGTAATATCACCCGTAATGATACCAAAACTAATATGAGGATATTTATTGCGTAAATCATATAATTTTGTATTTGATAATGCTTTAATCGGTGCAGTGTATATTACCTTTTTGCCCTGACTTACATAATATTGAATGGCAAATTCGGCCGGTAAAGTTTTACCTGAACCTGTGTGAGCGGTTATTAATATATGGTCATTGTCCACGATAGATTTAATAGCCCATTTTTGAAAATCACTTAATTCAAAATTGTTGAAATAATTAAAATACTCATTGTACTTTTCATTATCATTAAATGAATCGTTACAAACTATTACCATTTAAATATAGATAATAAAGATATTTCTATATAGATTTTATTATTGTTTAGCAGAATGGATATAATTATTAATAAAAAATATAAAATTATTAAGGAGTTAGGTGAGGGAGCATTTGGAAAATTATATGTCGGTAAAAATATTAATACAAATGAATATGTTGCAGTTAAGTTACAGACAGATGATGGGGCTATATTGTTACGCAATGAGGCGCGAATATATAATTTATTGAAGGGTTTACAAGGAATTCCAAAACTGAGATCATATGGTAAGGAGCAAGAAATAAATTATATGGTGATTTCACTATTAGGTAAAAGCATAGAGAGAAATGTTGATGTAAATCAAACAATTAATACCGGTGTTAAATTAATAGAGATTATTAAAGGAATCCATGAAAAAGGAGTGATTCACAGAGATATAAAACCAGATAATATCTTATATTCTGTTGATTCGTATGAAAACATATATTTAATAGATTTTGGTTTATCTCTCTGCTATCAGGACATTTATGGAGTTCATATTAATAAAAAAACAAACCGTGAAATAGTTGGAAGCGTTAATTTTATTAGTACAAATATTCATGAAGGAACATCTGCGACTAGGAGAGATGATTTAATATCTATATGTTATGTTATAATATACTTACTATATGGAGATTTACCGTGGGACATTAATAAAATGAATGGAACATCAGTGTTATATTTATATAAAAAAATATACAATATTAAAAAAGACATAGATTTAAACAACTATTATAAAAACATACCCAAAAATATAATATTATGTTATGAATATTGTAACGGGTTGGATTATGATACTGAACCGGACTATAACTATTTATGTAGGTTATTAAAATCAATACGAATAAATAACTTAAAGATGAATCAATAGTATACATTAAATGAGTCAAGAGAACGACGAACACCAAAGCGAAGCAGTAACTTGTGGAAGAGTAAAGTGGTTTAATAACGGCTCCGGGTATGGATTTATTACTGCAACAGACGGTGATAAGTCGGGTCAAGATGTATTCGTTCATCATTCTGCGCTTAAAACTGATGAACAACAGTATAAATATCTAGTGACCGGGGAATATGTAGAATTTGAATGGGGTGTTATCGATGGCAAGGATGAACACAAGTGGCAGGCCACAAACATCAAGGGTGTAGGTGGTGGTAAGCTTATGTGTGAGACCCACAAGGAACAGCGAGTATCGGGTGATAGTGTTCGTCGCAATTCGCGTGTCGATGGCGACAATGAATATAATAGGCAATCTCGGTATCGTGGTGGCGGGCCGCGAACTCTTATGGATAGTGATGGTAAGGAGTGGATGTTAGTTCCCAAAAGCGAGAACCGAAGGACTAATTCGCGTGTTCGCAATAACGTTGAGGGTTAATATCAAATTATAATAGTTTAAAGATAATACAAGCAATATATTTAATGAATGAAATTAATTATATTGAAGATAAATTTAATGGTATTTTTTCAAGTTTAAATACATTTAAGTTGCAGGTAACAACGCTGCAACAACAGGTTAAAATTCTAGAAAAAAATGTTCAAAAAGAGTTAAATATAGCAAATAAAATAATAGAAAAAAATAAGAATAAACCGAAAAGAAAACCTTCGGGGTTTGCTTTAAAAAGTGAAATAAGTACAACGTTAGCTATTTTTATGGGAGTTGAAACAGGTGTAATGTGTGCAAGAACCGATGTTACTAAATTCTTAATTAAGTATATCAAAGACAATAATCTTCAAAATGAAAAGGACCGTCGCATAATAGAACCAAATGATATTTTACAGAAATTATTGCAAGTACCAAAAGGAGACATATTAACCTTTTTCACAATCCAACGATATATGAATGCGCATTTTCCGGGTAGTAAAAAAAAATTGAAATGAAATGAGTGAATAATATATAAGTAAATTAAAAAGAAATGACATCTAAAAAAATGATGACAACAGCGTTGGAGCAAAGCTATTTGGAATTTGGGCGGATGCTGGTGGAGTCATTGTCGTCAAAGTATGGCTTTGATAATACCGAAGCGCTGGACCATCTCTCAATGAACGTGAAAGTAGAAGAAGTGAAACGCGCATCGAAATCCAAAAAAGAGAAGACGATTGTTCCCTCAATACCATTGCCTTTCTGCAACAAGATAATGGAAGGATGCTGCATGGGAATCCGCCCGAATCAGGGACTGTATACCCAATGCCATCAAACGCCAATGAAAGAAAGTGAATACTGCAAAACCTGCAATAAACACGCCGAAACAAACGAATCAAAAAAACCCAAGAACGGAAATATTAAAGATCGTCTAGATAAAACAGATTGGCGTAGTCCAGACGGTAAAACACCAACCATTTATGGAAACGTAATGAAGAAACTAAATATTACACGCGAAAAAGCAGATGAAGAAGCATCAAAAATGGATTGGATAATTCCAGAAAATGAATATGAAAGTAAAAAAAAGAAAGCCGGGCGCCCTAAGTCCCCTGCAACATCAGACACAGATGATGAGAAACCGAAGAAAAAACGCGGACGCCCCGCAAAAAAAGAAAAAAAGAATTACGTTACGAAAAGTAATCAAGGTGATTCTCTAATAGCCGATATTATGAGTAAACTTAATCTTAATGATGACTCTTCTGATGATGATAATGAAAACCAATCGGACGACGAATTGTCATCACAGCCAGATATGATGGATGCTATAATTTCTGAACCGATTCAAGATGATGACACACCAGAATGTGATGAATTTGATTTTAATGGAACAAAATATTACAAAGACAAAAAAACAAATGAACTATATAAACACGGAAACGAAGATGATGCTGAACTAATAGGTATATTTAATGAAGAAAAACAATGTATTGAACCAATAGAGAACGAAGAAGAAGAATAGATGCGCAGAGAGAAAAAGGTAAGTAAAAGTAGAAAAGACCCAATAGGGGTCTTTTCTACTGATATTTTTATTACCCATTTCTTGTTTTATCACTCATTTCTCGTTTAAATACTAAATGCTAAAAAATAGCATATAAACTTCAAAAAAAAAGTTTTTTTTGAAGTTTATAGACTTAATCGGTCTTAGATGTTATAGTTCTATTACTTACAAGTCTTCCCAGCTGTCAGGAACATCCTCGTCGACATTTACTGAATAAGGACCCACAGTATCTATATTATTAGTATTGGTAACACATAGACGCTCTGTTGCGTTTTGTCTGATAAGTTTAGGCGGAGAAGGTGGAGTGCCAAGAGGTCCCCAGTTGTTAGTATGGTTATCATTAGGAATGTTAATAGTGAGTGGCTTCGGGTTCTCTTGAAAAGTAAGACTTGAAATGCTTTTTTTCGAAATCTTAATTTTCTCGTTAATTTTCTGGTATTCTTGATATAATTTTTGAATTTTTTTGCCTTTTTTTCCGCTAACATAGTTAGCGTGGTTATATTGTAGTGTTTCTGAAATTTTGATATGGCAGTCGTATTGGTCCCATTGAATAGTGAAATGATGATGAACAGATTGAATGATAGACAGGATATTTTGTTCAATAGTTTCTTTCTCCTTTTCGAGATTAGAGAGAATATTGGTTTGATGATTTACACCCCTCTTGTGATGAGTGACAGCAGAGATAATTTGAACAGGTGGTTTAACCAATAGAATGGAGCGCCATATTTTTTTAATACCACTGCGTGTAGTCTGTTTGACGACCTTTTTGTTGTAGAAGAAGTCGGGATTTGTGAAGAACCATATGAAGAAACACACAGCAATATTAATGTGATTCATAAGGTAAACATATGATTCCGAATCCATGTGTTTCTCCATAAACATTTGCACAAATACAAATATGCGCTCCATATCTTGGGTTGTTTTGGGGAGCGCATCACTTTGTCGCATAGTGTAAATCCACATGGATTCTTGATCGTTATCGACCTTAATCGCAGATGAATTGATATTCTTGAAAACATCAACCATATCTCCGTTTTCAGCGTGAATACGATTGAACGCATCCATGAGGAGGAATGGTACATGCGTCTTAGGTTCCTTCGCGGTAGTATTGTAGAATATATTGGCGGTGTGGTCCCTGTTGCCAATTTTTCCACCCCAGAACGTCGTGAGCTTCCTGAACGTGTTGGGCAGGTACTGTCCGTAGTCGTTGGAGTATGTCCACCCGGTGCTTCGTGAAGCCATGATGTCGTCTGTTGTTTGATTCGCTTGTTGCTTCTGAGAATTGTTTGTATTGTGTGTATAGTATATCTCCAAAAAGCATTTCAATTTTATTTCATATGTGGATGGGTCGTTAAAAAAGTTTTTGAAGTTTATAGACTTAAACGGTCTTAAATGTTATATTATATAAATTAACTCGATGCGAATTTAAGCGATATCTTTGTCGTACCAGTCTTTAACCTTTTCCATTAGGATTTTACCGTTTGCAGTGATTAGCCATCGAATGTGATTTTCTACTGCTACACGACCTGCTAGTGTGCCATCGTTTTTACTTACAAGTGTAACAGCCTGGCGTCTAAAATAGCCCGTCCCCTCTTGTGCGGTGGGCGTGGCAACATATTCGGCCCACCCTTCGACAATTCCATCTAGCTGATATAGAGGCAGCTTACTCTGTTTCTTGGGTTTAGGTGCGAACTCTTCGCGACAGAACGGGCATGTGTTGTTGACGCGCGAGTGCTGTGCGAAGCAGTCGGGACACAGCTCGTGTCCACACACCAGAGTGACGCGACCGTTCATATCTTCCATGCAGATGGAACACGATGGTGTGGGTTCGTCGTCGCGATTGGAGAGTGCTGCCCGACTCTGCAGCTCCTTGTTCCTTGCTGTTTCCGTCGAAAGCTTCAACATAAGCGATGCGATGGTGGACTCGTACACGTCCTTGACGGCTTGCTTGTGTTGGCGAGTTCTTCCGTCAGGGTTTTCAAATCGCACTTGCGCCATACGACGAGCGAACGCGAGCTGGTCCGATGACATGATGGTTGCTTGTTGCTTGCTTGTTGCTTGTTGGTTGGTTGTATACTCACACCATATTGTCACATCTCGTTTCAATTTTTTTTCGGTGTTTCTCGGCCTTTTGTGACACCCATATCTTGCTTCAACGTCAACTTCAACTTCAACGTCAACGTCAACTTCAACGTCAACTTCAACTTCAACGTCAACGTCAACTTCAACGTCAACTTCAACTTCAACGTCAACGTCAACTTCAACGTCAACTTCAACGTCAACTTCAACTTCAACGTCAACTTCAACTTCAACTTCAACGTCAACTTCAACTTCAACTTCAACGTCAACTTCAACGTGACGTCACACAAAACACCGAGAAACACCGAAAAAAAATTGAAACGAGATGTGACAATATGGTGAGAGCATACAACCAACCAACAAGCAAGCAACAAGCAAGCATACAACAAGCGACTATGATGGCTGACATGTCACTCTACCCGAACGCGACTGAGCCGACTGCGCCACGCTTCCAAGTGGGTGAGCTGGTGTATACACGCAGCTCACAGTCAGAGTCAACCATTGAACCGGCAGTATTCGGTGTCATTATCGAGTGTCCTGAGGTAGGCACTGTTGTGCAGGATTCTGAAACCATCGCTAAAAGCTGGCAGCGTGAATGGGATGGCGTTGAGAACCCAACCGAAGAGGCAGTTATGGACCAGCCTGGCTCTGGTTCTGTCTGGTTCCTACCCGACAATGAGCGTAAGTACTTCGTCAAGTGGGTGAACAAGGAGACGTATCCGGTAAATACACAGCCTACTGAGTTTCGACCTATGATGACGAATGGTGAGCCAACATTCAACATATCGCTACACTTCGAGGATAGCCTGTATAAGGCACCAAACTTTATCGCTAAACTTCGTAGTAAAGTTGCTCAGCGTAAGGAGGTGGAAGACGTGCTAGCGGAACGCCTCAACATCGACGACTGTTCCACACAAGGTATCGCATGTATTGTTATGAAGTATTAGGTGGGTAGTAACATAAACAACACCAACAACGTGTATAAACTGCTAAACTCTGTATAACGCAGAGGTAAAGAAGTCCTAACAGGGCTTTTTTGCCGGCCAAAAACCCCTCGATTTGCCCTCCTCGAAAAAAAATTGAAATGAAAATTGACAATATACAGATAGCACACAATCAACAACAACAACAAGCAATAAGCAACAATCAATAAGCAACCAACAACGATGAACTACACTGTTACCCTGACTACGCCGATGGAGAGGGCGCTCAAGGCATGCACTACGGAGTTCGGAGTTGAGGTGGTGAAGGCACTGGCTGAGAAGTACTCGTTCGACGAAGACGAGGCGCTCTTGTTCCTTGAGCTGAACAACACCAAGGTTGTTCGCAAGGAGCCGAAGGCCAAGAAGGAGCCGAAGGCCAAGAAGGAGCCGAAGGCCAAGAAGGAGCCTAAGCCTAAGAAGGAGCCTAAACCTAAGATGGTCACCCCATGCATGCCTCTTCCGTTCTGCGGAGTTGTCATGGATGATTGGTGCAAGGGTATCCGCACTAACCACGACCTGTTCACACAGTGCACTATGGCTCCAAAGAATGGTGGATTCTACTGCACCACGTGCGCCGCGCAATGTGAGTCAAATGAGACCGACAAACCTACGCATGGTGATATCCGTGACCGTATGGAACAAGGTCACGAATGGCGTAGTCCGGTTGGTAAACAGCCTATGAACTATGGCAATGTGATGCAGAAGAAGAACATCGAAAAGGATGCCGCCATTACCGAAGCAACCGCTTTCGGATGGGTAATCGCTGAGGAACAGTTCGAAGTTAAGGCGCGCAAGTCAGGGCGTCCTAAGTCACCGGCCTCCTCCGACGACGAGGAAGAGAAGCCTAAGAAGGAGAAAAAGGTGAAGAAGGAGCTTACTGACGAAGAAAAGGCGGAGAAGAAGCGCGTGGCTGCTGAGAAACGCAAGGCCAACGCAGCCAAGAAGAAGGCGGAAAAGGAGGCGACTGAGGTCTCGAATCCGGTTCCATTGGAGGATGAACTTGAGGAGGAGCTAGTCTTGTCTTCCCAGGAGGAGGAGTAAACGTAAGTAGAAAAGGCAGCATCATAAAGGCAGCATCATAAAGGCAGCATAAAGGCAGCAGCATAAAGACGACATCATAAAGGTAAGTATATATAGGCGGGGTAATAACCCTTTTTTATTTGTATTAAACCAACGTGATAATAGTAGTATATAATTTTACGTATTTAATATTTTATGATAGCACTGACGTCGTGTACAACAGTTTGAAATGTCAACACCGTCATCATGTAGTACTTTAATAACCCAGTCTAAATTTACCGACGAACAAATAAAGGTAAGTTCATTGAACAGGCTTCGGCGCGAAGGATACCATAGGTCGTTAAAGAATGCCATTGACAATGAACCATAACACTTGGTTTTAATAGTGTCAACACGAATAGGACCCCATCCCCATACCCAATGTTGTGGTATATGTGTTTTTTGCTGTTTGTAATTTCCTGACTCGTTATTTCCTCGCCACGCCGTTTTTGAAAAGTATGCGTTTAAATTAATATTTCTACAGTAACGAAGTGAGTTTTCGTTGATTGAATTGCGTCGCAACGCATTTACATCATCAACTCTTGTGTCCGTTATATATTTAACAAATATTTTCACTCTACCCATTGTGACATTGCCGTTGTATTTTGAAGAGGTTGGTATGTGCGATACACTACACGGGTCGTTTTTGTTATGACATTCTTGACTAATATCATATATGTTTATACCCGGATGATTGTTGATATATTCATTGTCTTCTTCGAAAGTTGAAAAGTATGGTTGTCTAGGCAGAGGTAATTGTTCCCAGCGCTCCCATTGTTTTCGTAGTTTTTCGCGTTGATTAAAAACACTTACGATTTCTGTTTTAGAAGCGTGACGACACGAAGCAGTAAATATGAATATATAAGATATAAGTTCATCCGGTAATGTGTGTAATCTCTCTACAAATACTTCATATTCCTTTTTTATAATATATTTTTTATTTTTCTGTATCTTTTTAACCATCATATCTAACTCCATCTTTTGTTTGTAAATTGTGACAAGTTCTCGATCTAGTTTCGAAATAGACATTTCATTAGAAGTCGAATTATTAGTGACTCGTAACTTTCTGCGTATTTTACGTCCATGTATCTTCGCGTTTGTATGTTTAGATGAGCTCATGATATTCAGATTAATACTGTGGTTCTACTACGATAAAAGTATTCAATTTTATTTTAAAATAAAATTGAATACTTTTATCGTAGTATCTATAAGAAAACAATAACAATGTCAACACAATTTGAGAAGCCTAATGCTGTGTATGTTGAACTAACAAATCTTAAAAATAATAAAGAGTTGAATGGGACGTTGGTTGAGGTATTGGAATATTATAAAGAAATGGATAGATTCATAGTAAAACTATATAATGGAACAATGGCAAAAGTAAAAATAGAAAATATAGTATATATAGAAGAAAATCTCTCTACATTTGATACGCCAAGAGTGTTTCACATAGGCAAAGCACCTCCTAGAAATAGAAATAGAAATAGAAATAGAAGGAGGAAAATGAAGAAACATGAAAAAAACATAGAAGGCGAAGAATGTAATATATGTATGGATGTTATGATAGGAGAAGTAAAATTAAAATGTGGACATAAAATGTGCCCCGACTGTTTTGCACGACATTCACGAAAGAATAATACTTGTCCGTTTTGTCGTGATGTATTCTGTCCAAAACTAGAAGGAAAAGCAAGAATATCAGAACAATTGGGCGAGGAGATGGTGCGAGAAGTAGTAGATGAATATTATGATACAGATGAAGAAGATGAGATAAATACAAAATTAAATGATCTATTGGAATTAAATACGAACGAAAAAGTAAGAATTAATATGGCTAAGATAGATATTAAATCAACTATATATGCTCATATGACAGAAACAGCACGTTCAATGTATGAATATATAGAAGAATGGTATGATGAGAATGAATAAATTATTAAACATAGAGAGAAAATATAATAAAATGTACAAAGGTAACAAACCACACTATTTTGCTAGTCATTTATTAAAAAATTGATTTAAGTTCAAACCATATATAGTGTCGTATAATTAGCTTAAAGGTACACTACTATAGTATAGTATAAGCTCACCGTAGCTCAGTCTGGAAGAGCAGTTGACTGTAATGGGAAAACAATTGTTATCAATTGGTCGCCGGTTCAAATCCGGTCGGTGAGATAAGCATCGTTGGCCGAGTGGTCTAAGGCGCGGCACTTAAGATGCCGTATCTTCGGATGCGTGGGTTCGAACCCCACACGATGCAAACCAAGTTCGCGTAGCTCAGTTGGTTAGAGCGTCCGTCTTATGAGCGGAATGTCGAGAGTTCAAGCCTCTCCGTGAACACATTAGCACCGTTGGCCGAGTGGTCTAAGGCGCCACACTTAAGATGTGGTATCTTCGGATGCGTGGGTTCGAACCCCACACGGTGCACATATGGTCGCATAGCTCAGTTGGTTAGAGCACCAGTCTTATGAGCTGGGGGTCGGGAGTTCAAGCCTCCCTGCGACCAAATGCCGCAATAGCTCAGTCGGTAGAGCGCATGCCTTTTATTTTTTTATTAAAAGAAAGTATGTGGTCGGGGGTTCGAGCCCCCCTTGTGGTGATAAAAATAAATAAAAATTATATATTAATATGGTAAAAAATAAAACAAGGAAATGTAACATACGCTGTGCTGATATAAGGTGTGGTGAACATTTAAATAAATGCTCCCCTGTATACTGTTATCCTGGTGGTTCAAAGAGTTGGACAAAATGTAATATGAAAAACTGGAAGGGAAATTATAAAAAGTATAAAAAGTATTGTAAAAAGGAAAAATGTCCAAGTAAAACAAGAAATAAAAATAAAAAATATCAGGTTTTAGCAAAAACATTACACAAAAAAATGCCATATATATGGCGTTTTTTAACTCCAAAAACAAGAAAGAAAATGATATTATTGGCAAAAAAACCATTAAAAGAAATAAATATACAAAAGTTTAAATACCCAGATAATTAAATATATAATATATAGCAGATTAACAGAGAGATATTGTTCTCATCATCTGCCCTTGTGGCGCAATGGATAGCGCATCGGACTTCTAATCCGGGGGTTGCGAGTTCGAGTCTCGCCAAGGGTGCTTTCCGCATTAGTCCAGGTGGTTAGGATAGCTGGCTTTCATCCAGTCGACACGGGTTCGAGTCCCGTATGCGGAAAAATAGCAATAAAATAATAAAATAAGATAATAAGGTCTTATAGTGTAGTGGTATCACTGAGGACTTTGAATCCTCCAACCCGGGTTCGATCCCCGGTAGGACCTGATATTAACTCGTTAATATTGAGTAATAAAAAATGTAAAATACTTAATAATGAAAGAAATAGAAATAGCCCCGTATAGTGAAACTAAATATTTGATGACATCATCTTTTTTTTTATGTTACCAAGTTATTATGCGTATAGTATTAACGAACGAACCATATCATTATTGTTGTGTATGACAAGTATTATATCAGCTAATTACTGGCGTAAGTGTACATATTCAACAAGGCGAAATTTAGATTTAGTAATGTCGAAAATTATGTTAGCAATATTTTCATATAAAATGACAAATGACGTTACGAGACTAAATTATATGATAATAATGTATCCATCAACGTTAGTAATAATATATAATTACAATAAATCAAAAAATTTACAAATTGTTAGAAATGGTAAATGGTATATATATCATATGTCTAACCACATGATAATGTCTGTTACTCAATTTATAATGTTACATGGAGCTAAATATACAGAAGGAACAAACGATAAACGATTCGTCATTACAGCAATGACCTTATTATATTTATTGTTTATATACCCTACATTTTTACAAGCAATAAAAGAAGGGAAATATTATAAAATATTGGATTTAAAATATTTATTCTTGAAAACTTAATAATACTCATTTATCACTATGTTACTCATTTCTCATTCTGTCACTCATTTCTTTATCTAATATCTAGTATACAATGTGAAAATTACATATACTAACAAATAAAGTATAAATCTATATCATATAGTATAAATCTATATCATATAGTATAAATCTATATCATATAGATAAACTAATGATTATTTAATTAAAGAGAGAATTATAAATCCAATTAATCCAAATAAAATATAATATGTTATTTTGTTAACAGTAGTTATTAAATACTTATTAACATATAACTCACTTAGACCGAATGAAAAAATATAAATAAATAGCCACGCAATTTGATTCATATTGTAAGAATTTTTCATTATATATTATAGGTATATAAATACATATTGAAATCAGAATATATATTAGCAATAGATACGATGAGTTACGAACCTTTTTATGAATCACAAGGCCCCACTCAAAATGAAGTAATTTGTTACATAAATAATACGTGGATATGTAAACAGTTAAATCTTAGTGAAAATACTTTCGAAGAAACGCAGAAAATGAAGAATAAATATAATACAACATTTGATGCAATTAGGTTAAATAATCCTGAATGGAAGAATATACTAGACGATATCATCGAAGAAGAAATTCTAAAAGGCAAGGGTGATATTGGTTTCGGTTCTTATCGTGGGTATCAAACGTTTCTTCACAACCAAATTACAAAGAATGTAGAAGAACGTGTAATTAGAGAGATGTGGCAATATTATTATCTTGGTAAAAAAATTAAAGTTTTGCAAAGAACGTGGATTCATAATAAATTTGCACCTGGTGGAACTGGTTATAACGAGACAATGTATGAATTCAATGAATTGAAAAACAGGTAATAGTGATAATAAACAAGCAAATAATATATATATTTTTATCACCCATTTATTGTTTTGTCACCCATTTCTCATTAATATTATATATGCACATTACATAATACTAATCAAATACTAGTTAAATATACTAGCCATCCTATCCGTTTAAACGGATAGGATGGCTAGTATATTTAACCCAATACGTAAATCAGCATCTTTAATAGTCGAATAGGTATATATATTTACACACTGACACCGAACCAATAATTATACAATAAAGTAATAAAACAAAACTGTCATAATAATCACGTTTATAGAATAATGGTTATGGTCTTCAATATCTTTCCAATCGTATTTTGTTCCCATAAGAATATCATAAATGTCAATACCATAATTTGTCTTTGTGTCAATGTGATGATCTCTGTGAACAGTTGGCTCAATGTACGTATAATTAATAATATGACACGAAGCGTAAAGCAAACCCCAAAAATAGAACATTCGCGGGTCCATCGATTTATATATATATCTTATAAACACGTTGAGTCCACCTAGAAGTGTAAAATTTGCAATTGCTTCTATTAGCTGGTATTTAGGTCGTTTGTTTATATTGGAATCGTGGTGGTATATAGTGTGAAAATCTAAAAACCAGGTAATTTTGTGTATACAATTATCCACAATAGGGATATTTTTAAAAATAAGTGAAGAATCGTCGTATGCCTTAGTATAATGTAATGAATGAAATATTATATGGATTAAATATGAAAAGAATGCACTATATATTAGAGATAACACCATAATAAAATAGTTACACTTATTCGTTTTTTTATAATGTAAGATAAAAATACAAACACACAAAATAATATAAAATAGATAATTTATTGAAATATACTTGTTTACTGCTTCGACCTGTTCCTCATACGATACACCTTTTCTTGTAAATGACTCCTCAACCTCCTTAGAAGTCTCAACCTCCTTAGAAGCCTCAACCTCCTTAGAAGCCTCAACCTCCTTAGAAGCCTCAACCTCCTTAGAAGCCTCAACCTCCTTAGAAGCCTCAACCTCCTTAGAAGCCTCAACCTCCTTAGAAGTATTTGCATCCAGAAGTTCTTCATCGGTAGAAGGATGCTTATTTATCAAATGTTCCATGTATAAATATATAAATATATCGTTTTTTTAAAATAAAAAAACGATATATTTATATAATGTTAATATCAAAATCTTGTAAAATAAATGTTATAGATGCATTAGAGTATTTATGTAGAAGAACCGGTATTTCTGAATATTCTCTAGGAATTATTATTAGAAGCTATCATTACTCGGTACCTGCCGGAATACTACTCATTATGAGTATATGTAGTAAAGAAACTTTTATTTTGTTATTAATATTCTATATATTAATTATAATATTATATTTATTATTTGACGGATGTATTATTAGTATGTTAGAGAATCGACTATGTAAAGATAATTTTAATGTTATAGATCCATTTATAGAATTAAACGGACTAGCAGTAGACAGCGAAATAAGAAAAATGTACACCCAACGTATTTCAATAATCTACACATCTTTGATATTTTTAATTTTCTATATTAGGTTTATATTAAAGGTATAATAGAGACGTATTTTGGAAGTATTGTCAATAATTAACATAATAGGACCGCCGATATATCTCTCTAATAATTAAATTACTATATCAAATAACAAATTAAAAACAAATCCAAGTTTAATACAAAATACAAATGTGTGGTATAATTGGAATACTTAAAAATAATACAGTAAATACAAAGCAATTAATCGACCATATTATAAACGGTTTAACCCGCCTTCAGAACCGTGGATACGATTCCTGTGGAATAGGTCTTATTGCAGATGTTCCAATTGTCCATAAATACTCGTCAATTAACACAAATAATTCACTAGATTTACTAACCGAAAAACTCGAAACATTAGCAGATAATACATCAAATCAGTACCATATAGCACTAGGACACAATCGTTGGGCAACACATGGACCAAAAACAGACGAAAACGCCCATCCGCATATATCTTATGATAATAAATTTATTGTAGTTCATAATGGGATTATAGAGAACTATCAACAATTAAAAGAATCTCTCCGTAAAACAAACCCATCTATAATTTATAATTCACAAACTGATACAGAAGTAATCGCCCACCTATTATCTTATCATTATGAACAACCAAACACCAACACAATACAATCGATTAAATCAACAATAGATATTTTGAGAGGTACGTATGGGTTAGTAATAGTTAATTGTAGCGAGCCAAACAAAATGTATTGTGTAAGGAATGGTTCTCCTCTATTAGTCGGAAAGACAGACAAACTATGTATGGTTACGTCTGAACAAAGTGGATTTAATAATCAAGTAAATACATATATCACATTAGAGAACGACGATATATGTACAATCTCTCTAACCGAAAAAAAGGCACCAACAATAGCAACGACAAATTCATATGATGAGAACAACATAACAATCCAACTTAGCCAAAACATGACACCAGAACCATACGCTCACTGGACAATAAAAGAAATATACGAACAACCCACGGCCATTCAAAATAGCATTAATATGGGAGGCAGAATCAAAACGGATAGTGAAGTAAAACTAGGTGGTTTAGATGAGAAGTGCAAACTATTGAAGCTGCAAAATATTCGCCACATAATTTTACTGGGGTGTGGGTCATCGTATAACGCAGCCCAATATGGAGCATATTATTTTAAAATGCTCTGCAACTTTGAAACAGTCCAAGTATTTGATGGAGCCGAATTATCACTATTAGATTTACCAAAACACAAGACCCATCCAATGACGCAATCAAGCGCTCATAAAAACAACGAACTATCAATAGGTTTTATTTTAATATCACAATCTGGCGAGACCAAAGATCTATATCGTTGTATAGAACTATTAAAAGAGTATGGTCAATCACAGCCAGTATCACATTTAGAAACAACCCATATTGTAACGATAGGAGTAGTGAATGTAGTAGATTCCTTAATAGCGCGCGAAGTGGATTGTGGTGTATATTGTAATTCTGGACAAGAAATAGGCGTAGCTTCTACAAAATCTTTCACATCACAAGTAGTGTGTCTATCATTAATAGCATTATGGTTCTCTCAATTGCATAACATAAATAAAAAACTACGCCAAAAGGTATTAACATCATTGCAGAATCTATCCAATGATTATACGATAACGCTAAACCAATCATCGAGCAAGGTACAAACAATAGCCACTTCATTATTAGAGAAAACCACCAATATGTTTATATTAGGTAAGGGAACAGACCAATGCATAGCCAGTGAAAGTTCTCTAAAAATAAAAGAAATAAGCTATATTCACACCGAAAGTTATTCGGCAAGCTCTCTAAAACACGGCCCATTTGCATTATTAGATAACAATTTCCCAGTAATATTGCTTAATTGTCAACAAGAACACAATACAAAAATAATTAATTGTTACGAAGAAATAAAATCCCGCAATTCACCAATAATCCACATATACAACCAAAACAACCAAAACAACCAAAACAACCAAAACAACATAAAAGTTACAAATAACAAATATTACGGTAGTCTTATAGCATTAATTCCATTGCAATTATTATCATATTATCTCTCTATTAATAGAAATATAAACCCAGACAAACCAAAAAACTTAGCCAAAGTAGTAACAGTTGAATAATAAATCGAAGACGTAAATATTGTAAAATACAAATATAAATACAATATTTACCTAACATAATGATATAATCACATAATTACATCACATAATTACATCACATAAATTGTATGACATAAATTTAATTAACACACATAGAGTAGAAAACTCTGTCACGTAAGTAACTAACAAATAATAGAGAAAACAGAATTATATCTCCAAAGCGAACACCCTTACCCTTTTTACCAAAAACATTCGAAACAATATTGACGGAAAAAACAGCTAATGTTAAAAGCGAAAGGAAAGTAAAGATATTGAAGATGAAGCAATAATCCTTACCTAAACCTGAAAATAAAATATCCGGAATTTGATTGAATTGATTCATTATATATTATCTAAATAAAAAATTGTAAAAAATTGTAAAAATTGTAAAAAAATGTATATCATTTAATCCGTGCTGATAAATGCGAACTAAATATTAAACGTTAGTTAGTATTATTATTTTTTTGCCTACTATACAATTTGCGACCACCAGTATATCCATACGTTCCTCTAGAATCATCACCGCAAGTCTGTTTCACACTTGTGGTAGCATGTTTCTTAATAGGTTCTTCAACCATATCTAATATTAATTTATCTATCAAATTATAAATAATTGTAGCCTCCTTATCAAAACGATTATTCGACATATCGTTCATATGTATCTTTATTTAAATTATAATATTATTTTAAGATAGCCCAATAATTCAACGATTACTTCGTCCAAATGTTCCAGGCGCATCATCCCCCCTCGATTGTTTAACTTTTGTAACACCATTCTTATTTATCTCAATTCGTTTATCTACTAAATCGTTGACTATTTTTTCAAATTCAGATGAACTATCATAAGGATTATATCTGTTGTCGATTATCTTACCACGCGACTTACTACGTGACCTACCACGCGACTTACTACGTGACCTACCACGCGACTTACTACGTGACCTACCACGCGACTTACTACGTGACTTACTACGTGACTTAGTGTGCGACTTAGTGTGCGACGACCTACCACGCGACGACCTACCACGCGACTTACTCTTCGTGTTACTACGCGTCCGGGTTTTTCCCTTATTATTAGCCCTAATATGAC
>JGI20155J14468_10000777_pt1 | contig 25592 bp, 14 predicted proteins | sample COG_05_FD_14468 | JGI IMG/M metagenome (IMG submission 14468) | reverse complement strand
CCGAGGAGGAGGAAGGAACAACCTCCTCGGAAAAGAAGAAGGAAAAGAGAAGAGTTACACACATCTACACGTTTTAATTATTTATATATATATATATATTATCTACTGATAAACACGACACACGTATGTGGTATCACTACGCTTTCGAACTGAACCCAATGCTGCAAAAATTCAAAAACCCTAAATATTGGTGTCTAAGTTCCCCCTCAAAATTCAAATGTCTCGTCAGTATAATTGAGTAAAAACCGCACGAAATACTCTACCACATCTCTTCGTTTTGCGCGTTAAAAGACTGAGTTCAACATGGAGAGGAACGATGATACCGTCGTCCCTTTCCCTCCTCCAAATCCTCCTCTGGGCGTCGTTTCAAGGTAAACATAGGAACAATTCACATTCTTTTCAATCGATCCGTTTCAAAATTTGAATTTTTCCATTCTTCGTTCCTTTCCTCTCTGTCGCTTCTCTCTGTATTATTACTCACGCTTTGGGGAAACTATCGCATCTTCTCTCTCTCGTTCTCTTTAAACGCATCATCAGGGTACCTCTGGGCGCACAACCGATGAACAATAACATCAACAATAATGGACAAACGACGCAAATCAAATCCGCGTTAAAATCCACCTCCCGGTCTCTCGTGTACAGACAAAACCAACACCAACACCAACAGATGGAAAACATGAACGAACAACAAAGACGAGTGTCTTTCCAATCCGGACGCCCACCGGTGGTGGAAGGAGGCGCGAGATTAGCGCAACTGCGAGCGGCGAGGAAACGAGCGGCGCAACAGAAAGCACAAGAAACATCGTCGAATACTAATGGCCAAGGGAATAAGTTACCCTTTGGGACCTCTTGGGGGAATCAAACGGACCAAGCGGGAGCGCAAAGAAGGCGACATCAAAATCTAACCCAACATTCGTCGATGTCATCTTCGCGAATGGAACGGTTACGGAAACGAAAAGGCACCGGGCGACAAGTGAAACCGAGACCGTTCGTGTTGGTGATGAAAGCGCCCGCGGAGAGTTTGGGGAGAGCAGCGCTTCCGGATGGAGGAGCGAAGAAAAGACGAACGGCGATGGTGGTCGAGGAGTTGGACGGGACGAATTTTACTGGTGAGGGCGAACACTCGGCGGCGGCATCGAGAGACGGCGATCGAGCCGGGTCGTTCGCCGAGAACGAAGGATTTGCCGGGTACGATTTTAACGGGAACAGGACGGCGCAACCGATGTTTCGACCGAAGAGTCCGCACGCGAAAGGACAACAACAGAGAAAAGTTTCGATGGAGATGAATTCGCAGTTACGATTGCTTCGCGAGCAGCACATGCAAGAAGGCGGAGTGTTAGCCGAAGCTATCGAAGAGGAGAGACTGAAGAGAGAGCAAATGGAATTAGAGAAACGACGAGAAATGTTACGCAAGAGCAGCATGGGGAGCGGCGGGGAGGTGACCAACACGCCGATGGCTGCGGAAGCGCTGGTGAACATGTTCAACATCCCGGGACGAGAAGACGAAGCTGTTTTGCATCAAGACAGTCCGGATTGGCAAGGCGTCTCGCACATGGGGGCAGCAGGCGGTCAGTCGCAACCGCAAGTGCAACCGGTGGGAATGTTGAACGAAAACTTGAACAACGACGACGACGAGTTTGGCGGAGGATTCGAAGCCGGCGACGACGACTTTGACCAAGAAGATTTAGTAGGCGGTCAATTCGCTGACGACCGCGCGTTCGATGAGGAAGGATTCCCTATTCGCAAACCTAGAGGTGAAGCGCACAAACGCTTGCGCGAAGAAATGGCCAGAAGAAAATCTTTAGCCTTTGGCGGTTTACAAACCATCGTCGTCGAAGATTTAACAGGCGGCTCACAAAAGGTGCGCAAAAGTTCGCGCCAAAGACAAAAACCGTTGGAGTATTGGCGAGGCGAGAAGAAGGTGTACGAGCGCGTCCATGGATCGTTACCGACCATCAAAGCCACGCAACGGCAAACCCGAAACAAAATGTGGCCAAGAAAAACGCCCGGAGGCCCGTCGGAAACATTCAGGGTGCTCAAATTGAGACCGACGGAACAGTTCAACAAAATCGGCGCCGAACGACGAGACTCGTTGGATCAGTTGATGACCGCCAGAAACGGCGCTCCTTTGCACGATTCCGACGCCGAAGATGAGGAAATCTGGGACGTCGATGGCGTCGAGTTTGATCAACACGGTCGCAGGATAAAAACGTTCGCCAAGACCCCGAAAGAGTATTACGGACGAAACGGTCGCGCGACGCCGAATTACAACAACAACAACAACAACAACAACATGAACAACAACGGGAGCGGGAAGAAGAAGCGTGGACGACCTCGAAAGAATCCAACAGTACTCGTCGATGAAAACGACGACGACGACGGACAGCAACAACAACAACACCAAGAGGAAGAACAAAACGAACAAGTCAGAGGGAAGCACATCCGACTGGCGCCGGACACGGACGACGAAGACGAGGAAGACGAAAGAGACGACGAGCTCGAGGAAAATACGCGAAGGAACTCCGAAGCGATTCATAATACTAACCACGACGACGACGACGATCAAGAAGCCGAAAAGGAAGCGAACGAAGCCGCTCGCATGGCGGAGTTGGAGCTCGAAGAAGAGAGAGAAGAAGAGGCGAGAAAAGCGTCGAAAGCGAAGGAGGATTTGATCATGGAAGCGGAACAAAAGGCCGCGATGGAGTTGAAAATCACGCAAGAGGAGATTCCAGAGGAGGAGGAAGAAGAGGAGGAAGAAGACGACGAGGAATCGAGAGCGTTGAAGAAACGACTGGCGGATGCGGAAGCCGAGCTCGATGCGCTCGACGCGGCGAACGAAGCGGCGAGGAAGATGTTAGATCAACACGACGAACGAGACTCTTTAGAAGAAGACGGGAACGGCGATGCCCTGCCGCCTTCTACTGCACGCGAGAAAGACGGGCAGGCGAAGGTTGAAGAGGAGAAGACGAGCCGGTTTTCGATGTCNCTCGAGGCAAACAAAGGTGTATTTTACGACGAAGAGGCGGATAAGGATTTAATAGAAAACGATCCAGCGATTAAGAGCGGGTCGATTAACTTGGAGGAAGATTTGGATGACGGCGATGATGATGACGACAACGAAGACGACGACGATGAAGAGGATAGAGATGTTGCCGCCAAAAGAGATTCGCTTTCTTCAAAATCGGAAGAAGAAAACGACCGACGAGATAACGACGCCTTGGCGATTCCCATGGACCTCGACGAATAGATAATATATACACAGAATAGTATTAAACTTGATTAATAAGCATTTGTAAATTCTAATACATGAGTATTAAACTTCTCTTTAAGTTGAAATAACTACGTAGTATGTGTGTATTATGAGCTAAAAACTCTTCTATACTCTCTACTTACAAGCTGAAACTATATCGCTCGCATTTCGCGCCGAGCTCTGAAATCGTCGCCACGCACTCAGTCGTTAAAGAGAACGTCAACTCGTCGTCGTCGTCGTCGTCAAAATTTCTACCACTACTAACGCCAGCAGTGACGTGCGAAAACTTTCCGCCCGGTCGTCGACTGCCACCATTCTCTTCGTCCAATAAAGTTCTATTTCCATCCACGACGCTCCCGTCCCAGTCTAAATACTTGGAATCCACCGTTCGATGTCTCGTGACAACCTTGACCAACTCACCTTTATTACCACCTTCGGAAGGTAACTTGGACGTCGTCAACGTCACGTCGGCTAAGTTTTCAATCAGTAATTGCATCGTCCCGCGCTCTCTGTCGTCCTCGTCTAAGAATCCATCCTCGACGTCCTCCGCCGCCTGGCACCCCGTCACTAAAGCCACATTCTCCATCGCTCTCAACCGCACGAGGAACCGCACGACCGCTTTCTCGCTCGTTCTCGCCGCTAACACGTCCAACGAGTCGATAAAAATACTCGCACCACCATTTCTGCTACACTCTTCCATCGTTCTTCCGATAGTATCGTCGCCGACCGTCCCCGATACCTTCTTCGCGATCAAATCATACAAACCATCTAAACTCGACGTTGCACTCGAACGCGCGCCATTCACCGTAAACACATTCTCCTCCTTTTCGTCTTCTTCTTCTTTATCATCGTCATCGTTGAAATTAAACGCCATTGGTGTCGACCAACAATCGATGGATTCGATCCCAAATTTTTCCTTTTTTTGGTACAAAAATTCAGCTTTTTTCCTCCTCAAGTGCGGACTGATTGAAGTTTCGAACGGTTTCATCGTTTCCACGAACACTATCGCAGCTCTTTTTCTTTTCGATGTCCTCGAGCTGCTCGTTTTTGTTGTTTTCGTCGCGTTCCTCTCGTTCTTCGTATCCTCGTCTTTGTTGTTCTCATCATCGTCAGAGTTTTCCTCGTCTTCGTTCTTTTTGTCGTTGCGTTGGATTTTGAGGCATTCGTGCACGAAATGCGCGAAGAGAAACGCCGTCGGGCTGTCCTTTACGGACACGAGATGGACGTGCGAGGAAAAAGGCAGAGGAGAAGAAGAAACGGAATGTAACGTTTTCGTTGCTGAAATTCGAACGTTTAAAGCTTCATTCATTATGTTCTTTGTCTTCTTCTTCTTGGAGAAGTGTTCCGTAGAATTTCTGAGGCGAAAAGCAACAGTGCAACACGTATTTACGATAATACAATAATAACAATAATGATAATAACACTAACAGGAAGGAAGGAAAGAGACGGATGAGAGAGCAGCTCGAAATGTTACTAGTCTTGTTTGCTCTTTTGGCTCAAAGTTTCGTTGATTTCGTGAAAGTCGCTTTGACCGACGAGCGCGATTATGTTCCCGGTTTTGGTATCCGACGGAGATTTTCTGCCCCCGCCTGCGGTTCTTCTCGCCGGCGAAGCGAACGTGTGATGAAGAAGAGCGGCGTTGGTATTCTCATCGTCGTGGACGCCTCCCCTGTTGTTTGAGTGTACGAAGGCTTTTTCTCTCGTCTCCGGACGCATTGGCGAGACGTACACGTTCCCGGCGCCTGCGGTTCCTTTCACCTCCCGTATGGGGGATTTGAGCAACGCTTCCGAATCGAAGTGAACTCGAGATCGGTTCGGCGTGCTTTGAATGGCAGTCATCGTCGTCCCTGCTGCTTTTGGTCGTTTCGGCGTCGACGTCATTTTTGTCGTCGTTGTTGTCGTCGTCGTCGTCTTTTGCGATTTTGTCGTGAGCGCGTCGTCAGAATTTCCTCCTCCTGCTCCTCCTCCTCCTCCTTTTCGTAACTGCAACATGAACGGCCTGACGTTCGGGACAAACTGCTTGTTGTAAAACGCGATGATATCGCCGCGACTGACGACTTCCAACCCGGGATTGGTCACCGTTAATGGGCAGCTCCAAAACACCTCTTCCACGCATTGCGGTTGTTTGTGGTATCGATACACGATGTCTTTGAATTTCACGTTTCGATCTTGTTCGCTGGATGCGATTTTGCACGCGCCGTAGATGGACGCCAAGATGATTTGATCGAGATGTCGATTGTACAGCAGAGAGGTTTTTTCAAACACGACGAATTCGCAGATTTGGAACGCGCGTCGGGTGACTTCTTGGTTGACGTGGAGCCGGGCACAAATATCAGCTAAACGCACGGCGGCTAATCGGAGGACTTTGGCGAAAAAAACGTCCAAGGAGGCTTTCGCGCGACGCTTTTCGTCGTCGATTTCGAAATCATCGTCGTCGTCGTCGTCTACGGCGTACTTGTCTGGTAACGGTAACGGTATTTTCGCACCAACGCCGGGCGAGGAAACCGCTCGATTATACTGCTGCTGTTGCGCGTGCGCAATCCCACTGATTCGCTCTACGTCTGAGGACGATGATCCCATGTTCGCGTTATCGGACGCTCGTCTCGCCGGAGTTGAAAACGCCGTAAACGCGCTTGTTTTCAAAGGGGAAAATGCGCTCATATGGCCACTACCAATAATAGTCGTCGTTCGAGGCGGCGAACGCAACGCGGTATGTGCCATTTGTGCCACATCTAACGCCTTCTTCTTCTCTTCATCAATCGGAGAGTCATCATTCGAGTCTCCTCCTCTTCCTCCTCCTCCTTTCCCGAGAACATTGCGATCGAATTGTTGCATATGCGTTAACGATCGCGCTGTGTGGTGTTTTGAGAGCGGTTTGGTGACTTTTTGCCCGGATGCTAACGTGCCACCGAGAAGTACGGCGGCGATTTGATTGGCGCTGTTTGAGTGGATGTCGTTGTTGTCGTTGTTGTTGTTGTTGTTCGTAATATTATCTTCGCTCTTTGCAGCAGCAGCAGCAGCAGCAGCGGCAGCAATCGCAGCGGTCTCTCCGATGTTCTTCTTCTTCGCGCCGCTCTTCGTCGTCGCCACGCGCAAAAGTGGATACAAACTCGAATCTTTTTTCCAGCTTAACTTTTCTAACATAGACTCTTCGATTCGACCAAAGTACGCTCTAATTTCTCGCGGCATTTCCGGTCTCGATCTCACGAACGGCTCGATGCCGTTCAAAACATCAAACGCGTTTAAACCAATCGCGTTGGGAATAGCTGGAAAGCGCAACGTAATCGCGCGATTACCGCCATTCCCGGTGAAACTTGGACCGACGTCGTAGATTCCACTACTCGTGCTCAAATGGACTCCGTTTCGCGCGACGGAAACTACCTCGACGGATAAGGCGACGACTACTTCGACGAATCGTTTCGAGTCCACGAGCATCGATATCGCACGCTTCGTCGAATCAGAGATGGTGTTTGCGTTCGTCGTCGTCATCGTCGTCGTCGCCTCCATGCGATTGATTTCGTCTCTCAAAATCGCTCGAAAGAAGTATTTGAACACGGCCAAGGCATCCGTCGCCCTGTTGTCGACGATGTTATCGAGTGATTTCGAAACGTTGCCTCGCTTCGCAGCGGCGTTGAGATTTGTGAACGCATCTTCGCGAGTGAGCGTGTTGCACTTGGTAATCATACGCTCGGCGCGCGCGTACGCGTCTTGGAGTTTATCTTTGTCGTTGTTCTTTGTTCGGATGCATTCGCGGAGTAAACGTAAAGTCTCGTCGTTTTGCTGCGTGTTATCAACGTTGTTTGATGATGGCGAAACGATTCGATCGATCCATTCGACGCCGTACATGACGTTTGAAATCGGCGTGTTTTGAACGTTGTTATAATCAACCGCCACGCCGGCGACAGTTTTATTGAACCCGGCGTACGGCGATTGCGGCGTAGGCGGAATAAAAGTCCCCCCGATGTTGTTAGTAGTATTCGTCGCAGCAGCGGTAGTAGTAGCAGCAGTAGCTACTGCTACAGCTGCTTCCACCGCGGATCCGGTTCGAAACGTGAAACTTTTATCCTTCTTGTGCATCGGCGTTGCGGCTCGCAGTCGCGCAAAACCAATCGGTTGTTCTCGCAAATCGCCTTTGAGCACATCAAACGGCGCGGGAAGATTTTTCTCTCGTTGCTTCTCCTCATCTATTTCTTCTTCCGCTAAAAGGAACGGCACGTACAATTTCTCGTTGATTGCGCGACATCCGAATTTCTCTCTCACCGCTTCCACGTACTCGCGTTCAAAGATATCCGAAGCTAACTTGACGTTCTCCATCGCCGTCTTATTCTTCTTATTCTTCTCGAAATACTTCTTTCTCAACGTGTTCTTCTCTTTCAAAATAGATTCGTGCAACTTTTCGATGTTCTTCAACATTTTCTGACAGCTCGCGAGCTTCGTCTTGCTCGATCGACACAAAGATTCCAGCGCCAAAGGCTCGCCGGTTTCCGGATCCTTTTCCGTCATCGAGAGCATGTTTTCCAAGCTCGTTCTTAAACACGTTTCCGGGGCATTGGTTAACGCGAACGCTTGAATCGCGACGAGAAGGTGAAACTGCTCGTACAAATTCGGTACTCCTCCCGCGTGTGTGGTATGGGACAAGACTTTTTTGTTGTTGCTCTCTCTTCTTTCGGCCTCTTCTTTTTTAATCGTCTCTTTCTTTTCCGCGTACGTGCCTTTCCTCTTTTTATGTCTCGAGGACAACATCAGCTTTGGTTTCTCTTTCGCTTTCTTGTCGTCGCCGTCCTCCTCGTTATCCTCGTCTTCGAACAAGCTCGTACCTAATTTCACTTTCGTCAACGAAAACGCGTTCCACGCGAACCGACAATACGCTCGTCCCAACGTTTCGTCCACGCGAAAGTGCGTCTTACAAAACTGCTCGAACTTTGTCGCGATGACTTTGCTAAACGCGAACGACGCTCGCAAATTATCCATGCCTAAAAATTGCTCCAATCGTTTCATTTCGGCAATTTCCAAGTCCTCGGAATCATCCGCGTTGAGTTTCGGAGATTTCGTTTTTCTCGTCGGCGCTTTCTTCGTTTTTGTATCCTCGTCGTCCTTCTTGTCCTCGGTTTTCTGTCTCTTCCTCGCGTTTTCATCTCCTTCTTCGCTCTCGTCCTCGTCCTCGTCCCTTTCATCTCCTTTCAAAAGAGGATGTTTCGTTTCCTCCCTCAAAATCTTCCTCAGCGGTTTGGCGCACACGCACGCGAAGGTCCGACACGCGGTGAAGAAATCCGCCGCGTTCACGCGAAAATGAATCAAAACGTCCCCTAAATTTTTCTTCACGAAGTACTCGTTTGTGTGTGCGTGAGATGTGAGTACGACGTACGCGATGACGCAATGCCACAGGTTTTTCGTCTATATATCAGAGAGAGAGTTCGTTAGAGAGATCAATTCAGAGAGAGAGAAAAGAAATAAAAGCAGCGCTTAATGAAACGTTCTTCGAAAGAGAGAGAGAATGTGTATAAATAAAAACGCACCACGCCATCGCTCGCTTCTTTTTCTTCGCCTAGAATCTCTCTCGCTCGTAAAGACGGGAAGCAGACTCGTTCGATTTTCGAGGCGAGATGTGTCAACGACGCATCGATTGGATGCAAAAATGAATCGATTTTAGATTCATCTTTTTCTTCTTCATCGTTTTCCTTCTCTGAAAGCTTCTTTTTCTTCATCTCTCTTCTGACTCTTCTCTGCCGTAAAGGTCGAGTTTTGAATAATTCGAGAAAGAGAGAGGAGGCGTTCGTCGCGAAAGGCGAGTAGTTTATTATTCGCGCGCAGTAAATTACGTTTGTATCTGCTTTTAATGAGGAGAGATTTTGGCGGGAAAAAAATCTGATGCATTTTCACAAGCAGGCAGAAGAGAGTAAGAAGTACGTACTAAGAGTTTAGGGTGTAAGTCTGTATTTCTTACTCAAATTGAGCTCGATGAGTGCGTATTTCTTACTCGTAAGTGCTTCGTTCTTACTCTTTAATAATGAGTCTGTATTTCTCCCCTTCGTAACTCCCTTTTCTCCTCAGAGAATAAGACGTTACTAAGATGTTACTGTCGTCTTCTTCTTTCCTCCTCCCGACAACAATCGCTTCTCAGAGGAAAAAAGGAAGAAACAACAGTAGTAAAAGAAACGAGGTGAAATGCTTTTCGTACGCTTCTCATTCCTCCTCCTTTTCGCCGTTCAAATGTCCCACGTGCGCAAAACCGTTGACGAAGCACTCGATGGCATTACGCTGCCCAAACGAGCACTCGATAGATATCGCGAGAGAAGGATTCGCGCACTTACTGACGACAAGAACAGTAACAGGAGATACTCGAGAGATGGTACAAAGCCGGAAACAGTTTCTCGACTCTAAAACGTTTGATTTTCTCTTCGAAGAGAAACTGAAACGAGAAGTGCTGGAGGCGGTGTCTCGATGCCTTGAAAGCGAAGAAAAGGAGGAAAACGCTGACGATGAGAAGAGCAATGGTATAAAGAGTAGCAACAGCGAGAAGAGCGAGAAAACGCAACATCATCCCGAGGATGGGAATACTAATAGTGGCTTTAAAGTTGGTCCTCGACGGAAAAAATTGGAGGCGAAGAAACGCGCGCGAGCGGAACAAGCGCTCGAGATGAAGAACAATAAGAGGAAAGAAGAAGAAGAGGCGGAAGAAGTGGTTTTTGTTACGATTGCAGACATCGGGTGCGGCGACGGGTACTGGTTGGAGAAGATTTCGAGGTGGTTGGTGTTTGGGGAAAACGATGAAGTCGTATCGCTGCGCGAAAGAGCGAGGAAACGGAACGTTCGATTTAGATTTATCGGCATCGACGCGAGTAAAGAAGCGGTGAGAGTCGCCGCGAAACGAATGATGATAACTACTACTGCTAATGAAGATGAAAGAATTTTAGAAGAAAAAGTAAACGGGGCGGAATTCTTCTTTGCCGTTGCGGACGCGAACGACGTGCCGATGGAAGACGACAGCGTCGACATTTCTTTGAGCGTCTTTGCGCCTCGAAACGGAAAAGAAATCGAAAGAACGATGAAAGAAAAAGGCACGTTCCTCGTCGTCTCTCCGTCGCCTTTGCATTTACAGGAGTTGCGCTCGAACGAGGCGAAAGAACGCGGGGTTATTTGTCTCAACATCGAAGACAACAAATCCGAACGCGTCGAAAAGCAACTCAAAGAATTGACGTCCTTAGCGCCAATTGAAAGTAGTAGTCGTAGTTATAGTAATAGTAGTAGCGAAATCATCGAACGCGCCGTTCCGATGTCTTCGCAAGACGTTCAACTCCTCCTAAAAATGGGCGCGTCCGGGTTCCACCAAACAGATGCGTCCTTAAATGCCGCGCGCAACTATTGGAACTCGAACAACACCGTGGCAAAAACAAGCGCTTCAGCGAGCGCAGAAAGAGGAGGAGGAGAAGGAGTAGGAGTACACGAAGAACCGCCGCATAGGAAGGTCACCCTGAGCTTCCACGTCCGCGCGTTTTCAAAACAGAAATAAACAGAACAAGAGGGCAACAACTAGACCTGTGATGACAGAGGAGTAAAGTAGTAGTGTTACAGCGAGAGAAAAAGAGAGAGAGCTAAAGAGATCTTCTTCTCGCCGCATCATTAATGTCGCTTTCGCGTATTTTCTCACATTTTCCAAGTGGTAGACGTCACAAAAAACGAGAATTTAAGCGCGATAAGACACCATTAACACCACCATTTTTTATACGAAACAAGGTTTACTTTCTTTCTCCGTTACGCGCACGACACGCACACCTGCGCTATACAGCCCATCTTTGCGTTCATCTTCTTTGCGGTCGTCGTTTGTGCATCTCTTATCTCGTCTTCTTCTTGCTCGGATTACTCGTTGGCGGCTCCCCCACGGGAAAGATTCCACGACGAGAAGATTATTCATGAGCACGAAACGAACAGCCTCGGAGGTTCTCAAAGACGCGAGGAAACTCGTCGTCGAACGGATGAAACGAGGAGGAGTACACAGAGGAGAAGACGTGGTTGCAAAACAACAAATTCGCTCGAATAAGAAGGATTTTTACGGAGCACAACAGACGAGTACGAGTAGTAGTAGTACTACTCCTACCAGCGCGTTTGGTCGGATCGAAAACGCGAGGAAGACTTTGAACGAGTACTGGTCGTCTTTTAGTAGCAGTAATAGTAAATTGAGCAGAAGGACCCAACAACAACGTTTGAATCAACAAAATCATCCGACGACGGAAGCGGAAGCGGGAGTAGAGGGAGGCGGTTCCTCGGCGCCGTCGTCGTATTTCTTTAACCCGTACTGGCAAAAAACCGAGCAAGTGATCGATTACGCGACCATAGATGCGGTGGCCAGAGCGTATAAGAAACCACCGAACCCGATTAGTTCTTTACGTCACGCCGGGGTGAAATTTCCGAACGTTTTGTTTCATCCGGCGACGTTGAGATGGTACAAGGAATATTGGATGTGTTTGTACGAGAAAGTGTTTTTAGAGAAGCCTTTTTTAGCCGCCTTGGCGACGAGTGTGTTTAAATGCGTCAGTTCAGACGCGTTCGTCCAAATATTCGTGGAAGGGAACACGCATTTGGATTATCAGAGGGTTGGGTGTTTCTTCGCGCTCGGCGTGGCGTACGTAGGCGCGTTTCAGTACTCTTTGTACAATCACATGTTGAAACCGCTGTACGGGGTGATGAAACCAAAGATGGGGATTCCAGGCGCGACTGGGGCAATCGTTGCCGCGGATCAACTCTTCGTCGCGCCTTTTGTATACTTCCCAACGTTCTTGGCGATTAAGATGTGGTCGGAAAACAAAACCAGCGCGGGAGAGTTTTACGGGACTTTGAAAACGTTATGGAACGATACGGTGTTTGAAACCATGCGCGCTTTGTGGATCGTCTGGGTACCCGCGCAAATGTTCAACTTCTGGGTCGTTCCGAGGCACTTGACGATTCCGTTCATGAACATCGTCGGGTTCGGGTGGAACGGGATTTTGTCCTTCGTTCACGGACAGAGGAAGATTTTAGACGCCAAGGAGAGGGAGGAGGCGAAGATATTCGTGGAAAAAATGTCGCCTTTGTTGAGCGGAAGCAGAGAGGCGCATCCTTCTATTTCTTCTTCTTCTGAAGAAGAAAAAGCAAAAGAACGAGGCGAGGAAAAGAAAGAGGACGGATTAATCGCCGGCTTGATGGATTCTCAAGTGTCGACGAAACCACTTTTACAGTCGGAGCCGGAGGAGGAAGAGCCGGCCCCCGAGAACGAACCGCGAGAACAAGACGCGCAACAATAGAGAAATATAAACATGTGCATATAGAATTAGTCCGCAAATAGAATAACGATCGATATAGATTGATTGATCGATAGCAAGCAAACGCTTTTGTATTTTTATGTGATGTAGATGAAATGTACCAGTAAGTAGTAATGAAGAAAATATAATTTTTACACAAGGCGTCGTTAAGTTGATCAAAAACGGCGAGAGCGTCAAAGGCGTTGCCGCCTCTATCTCTCTCTCTCTCTTTCAATCGCGTCTACAGACCGTCCATCTTCTTGCCTAAATCCGAGGCCGTTCGCCCGTCGCCGGAGGTGATCGTGTCCTTAAACGAACCCCCACCTGGAACCATCGGTAACACGTGCTCTTGGTGAGGCACCATGATGTCCAACAAGTACGGCCCCGGCGTGTTCACCATGCGTTCAATCGCGCCTTTCAATTCGCTCATTTTCGTCACTCTCTCCGCGGGGACGCGGAATCCTTTTGCGATGGTCACAAAGTCTGGGAAAATCATCGACTCGTCTTTCGTTTCGTGGTACTCTTCGTGGTCTGGAGACCCTAAGTACGTGTGTCCTCTATTCGATTTATAAAATCGGTCCTCCCATTGTACGACCATGCCTAAATATTGGTTGTTCAAAATGAAGCATTTGACCGGCAACTGCTCGGCGTGCAACGTCGCCAACTCTTGAATGTTCATGACGAAGGACCCGTCGCCGTCGATATCGACGACAACTTTATCCGGTCTCGCGGCGGCGGCACCAATAGCTGCGGGTAAACCAAAGCCCATGGAACCTAAACCACCGCTCGATAACCAATTTCTCGGTTCGTCGAACAAATAGTGCTGCGCGGCCCACATTTGATGCTGACCGACGCCGGTGGAAATCACCGCCTCGCCGTTGGTCACTTCGTACAACAACTGAATAGCCGCTTGCGGTGAAATCTCGTCGTTTTGCAAGTTTGGCATCGGGAATGGGTGCAACTTCTTTTGTTCGTTGCATTCGTTTCGCCAGGCGGAAAAGTCCGGTAAGTTTGTCTCTCTGCTCATTTTCTCGTTCAACAATCTCAACGCCGGTTTGATGTTTGAAAAGATGGAACAGTGCGGTTTTTTGTTCTTGCCGATTTCAGCCGGGTCAATGTCCACGTGCACGATGGACGCGCGAGAGGCAAAAGCGTCTAATTTACCAGTCACGCGATCGTCGAACCTAACGCCAAAGGCCAACATTAAATCGGCGTTATCGATGGCGTAGTTCGCGTACACCGCGCCGTGCATACCCAACATGCGCAAACTCAAATCGTCGCTCTCCGGGAACGCGCCTAAACCCATCAATGTCGAGCAAATCGGAATCCCAGCCTGTTTTGCAAACTGTGTCAGTTCGTCGGAGGCATCCAAGCAACCGCCACCGGAATAAATCACCGGCTTCTTCGCATTCTTGATCATCTCCATGACTTGGTCGATTTGCGGCGAACTCGGCGGAATCGGCAATCGAGACAAGTACCCGTTCAAACTCACTTTCGGCGACCAATACGGCACGCTCATTTGTTGCTGCACGTCTTTCGGGATGTCCACTAAAACCGGTCCGGGTCTTCCGCTCGCGGCTAAGAAAAACGCCTCGCGAATAATCCTCGGAATCTCCTCCACGTTCATCACCAAATAGTTATGTTTCGTAATCTGCCTCGTAATCTCCACGATCGGCGTCTCTTGGAACGCGTCCGTACCAATCATCGCTCTCGGTACTTGACCGGTAATCGCAACCATCGGCACCGAATCCAACAACGCGTCCGCTAACCCGGTGACTAAATTTGTCGCGCCCGGTCCACTCGTCGCGATGCACACGCCAATTTTCCCCGTGGCCTTTCCGTACCCTTCCGCGGCGAAGACCTCGCCTTGTTCGTGTCTGCACAACACGTTCCTGATCCCAGTCGTCGAACGCGTCAACGCTTGGTGAATTTCCATCGACGCGCCGCCTGGATACGCNAACACGCAATCCACGCCTTCTCTTTCCAACGCTTCGACCAAAATATCCGCGCCTTTCCTCGGTTCGTCGGCGGCGAATTGCGATACAAAGGTTTGATCCGTCGGGCGTTGCGAGGCCAAATTTTTCATCTGCGACGTCGACAACTGCATCTCGGTGAACTGCGACGGGGAGATAAACGCAGGCNTGAGATCAGATTGGCGTCCTTGAGACGAAGGTGGTTCGGAGACTGCTTTGTTTTGCAAAGCTCTTTTCCCGCCTCTTAATTTTTCACCCGCGATNCCACTTTTGCCTCCTTTTTTGCCACCATCGGAAGGGTTTTTACTCGCATTGCATCGAATACCAACGCACGCTTTTTCTGCGCCTTTCCTCACCACTTTTATCCGCGTTCGAGAATCTTTCGAGGCGAGTAACCCTCTCCCGTTTTGTTGGTTCATCGTCATCTTTGTGCCGTTCGTGCGAGTGTTCGCGGTCGCGGCGGCGCAACGCATCAACGTCATTGTTCTTTCCAATTATATCTCAAGTAAAAGAATGCAACAACACAACAAAGAGAGTGACGCTCTACGTGTGCGTTTTGTGAGTACTATAATAAAACGAAAACAAAACAAAGAGAGCAGTAGTTTAAAAGCTCTCTCTCTCGCTCGCTCGTCTGCTTTTTGTTCTTTCTCGCGCTCTCTCAAAGTCTCGTCCTCTCTCACAAAGCGCAGCAGTGTGTGTAGAAAAGACACCCCAAAGCGCTTCAAAAGTGCGAGAAAAAAGACCGACGTTTTCCCTCTTTTTTTCAGCTTTCTTAAAGTTTAGGGTTTANATAAGACCCTAAATGAGTGGCTCGAGCGTGTGCTCCGGAGTCGTCACTCGAGAGAGAGAAAAGACAAGTCAGAAGGACGAACGCGCGACGATGGGGGTGGATGATCATCAGCAAAGGCGGCTTTGTGTACGCGGGAGGAGCACTCGAAGAAGTCGTTACTCTCTCTTCGAAAAAAGAAGCTTTTTTGAAGCGTCTTCTAAAGTCCTTTCTTCTCTCTTTTTCTTCGTCGTCTTTGTCGTCTTTGCACACAACGCGTTCGCGAACGGAGATTCTTCCCCGACGAAGAAGAAGAATCCAATCAAAGTTCTCGGGTACCTCCCAGACTGGCGAATCGCGAACGAAACAACCTCCGAAAGCATCATTTCCGCGTTGTGCGCGCGGACAGACGCGATCGTTCTCTTCTCCATCGAGGTGGACGAATTTGGACGGTTGGAGAAGCTGGACAGATTGCCGTCGGCGTTGAATCTCGAAAGGCTGAAAAATGCCAAGAAACGGTTCGAGTGCGAAATACACGTCGCGATAGGCGGATCGTCACGAACGAACGGTTTTGCAAAAGCGACGAGCACGAAAGCGATGCGAAAGGAATTCGTGAAATCGGTGTCCAGTTTCTTGTACGAACAGTACGAGGATATCTTTGACGGGATCGATTTGAACTGGTCGTACCCGAACGACGAGACGGAGTGGCGGAATCTGGGAAAGTTCGCGAAAGCGTTGAAGAAGGATTTTCGGGAGCACGACAGGACGAAGAAGATAAGCATTGCGTATTACCCGAACGAAAACCAGGAGCAGATATTGGAGATGTTGGAATGTTCGGAGTTCGCGGATGGTTTACACGCGATGGCGTACGATTTGGACGATCGAGACGGGCACGCGAATTTGAAGTTTGCGACGCAGACGTTGAATTACGCGCAGGATTCGTTCACGGGGGGGAAGATTATGCGGCTCGGTGTGCCGTTTTACGGCAGGTCGATACCGGAAGATGCATCGACGGCTCCGGAGTGGCGGCCGTACGGGGACGTACTGCGAGATAATGAGTACGAATTGAAGGACGAAACGAACGTGGCAAAATCGAAAGACGGCGTCGAGGTGTGGTTCAACGGCAAAGATTTAATCAGGAAGAAAGTGGAGATGTGCCGATTGTTTGAAGACGTGTGTGAAGGTATATTCGTCTGGGAGTTAGGACAGGACGTATCGATGAGCGATATCGAAGACGACGAGGAAGAAGAGGGAAATAGCAAGAAGATTGATTTCCGGACGCGTCGCGAGAAATCTCTTTTAGCCGCGTTGACCCGAGCCGCTTGGGGCGACGAGAAATACGACGAAATGTTAGCAAAAGAGATGCAGTTTTATGAAGAAGATGAGAAGAAGAGAAAGAAGAATGCGGAAAAGGAGGAGGAGAAGAAGGATGAGCTTTAATTTTTTATATAAAATATTTATACGATACGAGTACTCTTTTACCTGGTGCGCTACTACAGCTTCCAATGCTTCGACGACGCCTCTAAGTAGGATTGTAAAATCTCTCTGACTTTCTTTCGGTACCGTTTCGCCTCTTCCATTCGTCGCGCGGACGTCGTCGGATCTCCTTTTTCCTTGTTGTTTTCTTCTCCTTTGCCTATTTTTTCTTCCGATTCGTCGGTTTCATCTAAATGTTTCAAAGCCGTTTCAATGGCACGTTTCAATCCTCTATTTTCTAAACGTCGATGGTCGGTGACGATTTCATCCGCGTCGACGGTATTCTTTTTACTCCTCCCAAACGAAGAAAACAATCTTCCTTTTTTCCGTTGATTCGCGCGTTCTTGCTTAGAAATTCTCTCCGCAGGTGTTAACGCTAACGTTTCTTTAACCCCTAATAACGCTCTCAGCTCCATCGCCAACTGTTCGCCTTGCATGCCTAAAATCCGCAACGCCTCTCTCACCTCGGGATCGCCGGAGAACGCGCTCGCACCTTTTTTAGCGTTTTCCAAATCTAACTGAACGATTTTCGGTAACCGTTTCAAATCTAAGCAACTCGAGTACGTTTTCGTATCTTCGTCGTCGCTCCAAACGAACGGTAAAATCGTGCTCATCACGTCCTCGTCGACGAATCCGTACGTGAAAAAAGCTCGCTCTAAATTTTCAACGCCGTAGGTTATTTTAATCTCGTCTTCGCTGGTCATATTGTCTTCAATTTTGGAAGGCACGCGTAACTCCACGGATTTCAAATCGTTCGAGAGTTGATACCGCGCGTTTGGTTTCTTCGTGGAGTGATTACACGCATCCACCAGAGGGACTAACGCTTCGACAATGACTCGACCGTTTTCGATAGGAATGGTCAGCGCTCGCGTCCAAAACAAAGCCTTCGCCCACAAAAATTCCTCGAAAGAAAGGGGAGAAGTATCGTTGGCGTTTCCCCCGAACAAACTCACAAAAACACTCGAAGACGAGGACGGTATGATCTCTTTCAGTTTTGGCAACACGTTCGCATCGAACGCGTCCTTCACCACAGTTTCGTATTCTTCCTTCAATCTCGCCTTCTGCGTCTTCACCATCTCGTACAACACCGTCCCTTTCAATCCTCTCTCAATCTCTCGTTCCGTCCAAAACATTGGCACTAAATCCATCCTCCTCGGTAAAAAATCCACGTACGCTTTCCACCCGCTCTCGCTTTTCAATCTTCTCTGCGCTAAAACAAACATCTGCGTCGCTTGTCGAGTGTCGATTTTGTTCTCGTCCAACATCTTCGTAAACGTCTCGCCCAAATCTTCGTCGCTCGCCGCCGTGGACGCGGAGACGATGTACGCATCCGGGACGTTCAAAACGATCGTTTCCCCGGACTCTTTTCTCACCGAACGTCGTTTTTCTTTCCTCGATATTTCGCCGTCGCTAAAGAGACCAAAATGAACGGGAGCATCTGCCGATTTGAGCGGTTTCGCGTGCGCTAAAATTCTATTCTCGTCGCCCAGAAAATGGTGCAATTTGGCAACCTTTTCGTGCGGCGTTAAACTCGATCTATCGTCTCTCGGATCTTTCGCGAGACGATCGTTCTCGTCGTTCTCGTCACTCGTCGGTAACGAATAATAGGCGAGCGCGCCCCCTAACGCCGCTAACCCGCCCCCGAGGAAACGACGATGCTGTTCAGAAGAACTTTTCCCCGCGTTGTTTGGGGAAACCGTTGAGAATGATTTCGAAGAAGAACACCCCCGATAAGCGCGTTGCTGATGCTATTGCTGCTCCTTTTTCCATGAAGAAACAACGACGAGAACAACAGCAACGCTTTTTTGCCGTCGTTGGAGGTGTAGTTGTGGTCTTTTATGAGCAAGAGCCGCTTGAAAAACATCTCGTCAGCAGGCAAAATCTGAAGCAAATTCGTGAGAGCAACAGGGAAGCGATGTATTGACGCGCGGTGCTAAGTACCCAGGAGTAGTTTAATAAGAATACGAATAACAATAAGAATACAAATGCTAGTAGAAGATTAATTCGGAGCAGCAGCAACAGCAGCAGCATTAGGTCTCTTCTGCTTCTTCTTCTTCTTCTCTTTTGGTTTCACGACGAATCGAACCCCGTCTCTCGGCGACGCTCTCGTGCCGCACTCCACTCGCAAACGCGTGGTTTCCATCTTTTCCTTGGCGACTTTCCCGCGCATTTTCGACCACTTTTCGCTCTCTCGTCTCGTCTCGGAAACGATTTTGACCAGATTCTTCTTCAAACTTTTGTCGATGGTGACGCCAATCGGCGCGTTTTCAATCAACTCGGCGTTGAACAAAATCGGCGGCTTTTTCTTCTTTTCGGAAGATTTGCGCTGGAGGAGAAGAGCGAAAGAAGAAGAGGAGGAGGAGGTGGAGGAGGAGGACAACAGTGCTGCTTCTTTATCGCTTTTTTGCGCCAACTCGATAATTTTCCTCCAAAACAGTTTCTTTTCCTCGTCGGTGCACTCCGCGGTGACGGCGTTGACTAATTCGCACGCCCCTGAAATATCGCCGAGTTCAGTGACAATCACGTCCAACGCTTCAAGCACGCGTCCGTTCCTCGCTAACGCGTGCGCGTACGCGTCTGGGACGTAACAGTACGTTTCATTTGGATCGTTCAAATTTCCAGAGAAGAACTTCTTCGTTTGGGCGTCAAAAATGTCCTTCTTCTCTCTTCTCGAAAGCTCTAAAGGTAACTGGTCTGGAATAAACCTCGCGGATTTGACCAATCGCGACAACAACTCTTTCGGGTTCCTTTGCGCCGTGAGTCGACACACCGCTTCGTGATGCATGTGATACCGATCCGGATCGAGGTCGCACAACGCTTCGAGATACTTAAGTTGAGCGTCTCGTCGCTCGGATTCGTCGGTAAACTCGTCGCATCGGTCGAGTTCGGAAAGCACGATCGAGTCCGGGATGATGGCGTCCTCCGCCGCTACTTGTTTCTCGCTCATATCGCTGAGGTGGTGATGGTTGTGATGGTAAAAATCATCACTCTTACACTCGCACGCCGCGAAAACTTTCGCCGCTTTCACTGCATCCGCCACGAACAATTCACCGATTTTATCAATCGGGACTGAGCCACCTAAATTTCTCCGGTCGATGAAATCCAACGCCGAAATCGTCGGCGGTCGACCGTTCGAGAGATACGCTTCCAACGCTCGATCAACTTTACCGTCCATGACGTACAATTCTGCCAACGCTTCGTCTAATATCGATTGCGTTTCGCCAATCATCGTGCTGTAAGGCATGACGCTGGACTCCTCGAAGTTGTTCATGGAAGACGTGGACGCTACTTCTTGAATGGAATCTTCTTTGCTACCTTGACGACGACGATGATAGTGATGCTCATCGTCCAAGAATCCATCAATCGACTGCGCCGAAATCATTCGTCTCACTCTCGCTGCTTTCAAACGAACTTCTCTCGTCAAAGCACCGACGTCAAAACATTTTGCCGGCCACGTTTTCACTAAAGCTAAAAACGTTGGCTGCGTCTCCGGGTCGCTCAACGTCGCCATCAAGATGAGTTCGTAAGTCGACCGTTTCAGAGGCGCTTCTCCATCCGCATCGCTACTACCGGAAGTTACGGGAACGTAAAACGCTAAATCGCCGAGTTTGTTCACCGAGGCAAACTTCTTCGCCCAAAAGCGCCACTTCTCCGGATTTCTCCCCAACGCGCGCGGGCATCTCTTGGCTGCCAAGGCGTAGTTTTGAGCGTCAAACGCGCGCGTGACGGACGCTTCTGCTACAGCTAACGCCGCGCCTTTGCGAAGTTCACCTAAGTGCTCGTATTTTTCGCATATATCTAGCGCTGAATCGTCGTCGTTATCTTTTTGCCGACGGAGCGCGTCGAATACGGTGTCTTGCGCGGACCGTTGTTTAGCGATTAAAACAACCTCCGAGGACGCGACGAGGTATTCGTGCTGCTTTGATAACAACGAGATGGATTTCAAGTTCGATGCAGATGATGTCGAGAAAGAAGAAGACGTTGAATCCGTAGGTTGGTAATGCGACATGCTCACCGTGTTTGGCGATATCACCGGACCAAATACGACGTCCGAGCCTGAAGATGACGTCGTTAAAGGCAAGGCGTCAATCCAAGATGCCTCGTCGCGCCAATCCGCGATGCGGAGTTCGACATTTGACAACGATACTGATTTCTTCTCGACTTCGTCGTTATCGTTGTCGTCTTCTTCTCTCGGAGGCCACCATGCTAAAAGTACCAATTTTTTGCTCGCGTACGGCGCGATACCGCACACCAAATACGGCGTTTGGAAAGTCGCACAAATCTCCACCCGTTTGACCGTATTATCGCTCTTCAGAGGCGGCGTTCCACTTCTTAATAATCCAGTGGTGATGGTGTTCTTGTTGTTCCCGCCGCCCGAGCTGCTAGTACTTCGCGCTATGCTTTCGATTAACGCAGCCGCTGCGTTTTTACTACCGCCCGCGTTGTTGTTCTTGCTATTACTATTTTCTGTTGTCGAGTTAGTTCCGTTACCGGTACCACCGCCGTTACTACTTTGTCGAATCCGAAACACGACCACGGCGTCTGCCCATGCCAACATCAACTCCGCGGACCCTTCCGTCGTGACTGTCTTATCGTTCCACGCGAATACCGGATCTCGTTGCGAGAACCTCGCTTTCGATCCTGGCGGTTTCTCCCACCTCGCTAATCCAACCGGCGCGGTCGCGTCTCGCAATCGCACGCCCGCGTTGGAGGCCCACGCTAAGACGTTGTGTCGCCAGGCTACGGCTCTGATTGGACCGTCGTTCTTTTGTAAGACGATCGTCTTTGCTTTTGTCATTTGCGAGGCGTTTTTTGTGTTCGCGAAACAGTGCAAAACCAATTCCGAGGACTGACGTCCTCCAAACATGACGAACCGGTTCCTTCGACTGGCGAAATTCGGGTCGATGACGCAACAGTTTACGGAAGATTTGTGCGTGACAGCTAAGGTCTCGCCGTCCACGTCATCGTGCACGCGAATTACTTTTTTCTTCTTCTTCGCGTTTATCAACTTTGGCGTCTTTGGAGCGCCATCGTCGTCGTCGTCGTCATCGTCATCGTCATCGTCGTCGTCGTCGACGACGACCACGTGTCTAACTCTCACCGTCCCGTTCGCCGAAGAAGAGCACAAAAACGTCCCGGTGGCATCAAACGAGATGCACGTGATGCTATTGTATTTGTTGTTGTTGTTGTTGTTCTCGTTGTTTTTGTCGTCGCCGTCGTCATCATCATCATCTTCGGAGGACTCTCTTTTAAACAGCGCCACCCGTTCACCCGTCTCGGCATCCGCGACGAGCAAATCCCCGTTTGCAAATCCAAACGCGCACGCGACGCCGTTTTGCGACGCGCACGTTATCCTCGTTGTCGCTTCTCTATCATCGCCGTCAACATTTTCATCGTCGTCGGTCCCCGCTCCTCCTTTTCCTCCTCCTTTTCGCATCATCATCTGCGATATCGCTTTCGCGTACTTGAACGGTCGCCGTCTCATCTTCTTTTCCTCTTCGTTTTCGTTTTCTTCTTCTTCTTTCTCACACATTCTTTCCTCGTCGTCCGAAACATCGTCGCCGGCGCCAGAAGGAGTTCTAGGAGGAATAGTGTTGGGAACATTCTCACTGTCCGTCCTATTATTATTCATTAATAAACTTCTGTTCGTCGCGTCTCTGATCGCGTTCAGTTGTTTCAGCAGCTCCATGACTTTGTTTTCTTTCTGAGTCTTCTTTCTTTTCGCCTCGATATCCCACGCAAAGTGTGTTGTTATGTCAATAACAGCGCGGAATGCATCTCCAATGCACTTAGGGGTGATGCAACGATTTTCTTTTACTCTTTCTAAAGACTTTACAAACGCGCATAAAAGAGCTCTCTCATTCGTATTCACGCTTTTGCATCGTCATCTTTTTGCCGTCGGTGTGGTGGTCGTCTTTACGCATCGTTTTGTCTTCGCGTCGTCATCCTTTTCGCGTTTATGTGTTACTCTTTGTCGTTCAATTCGCGCAATTCGCCGCAGAAATATATGGAGATTTTCGCGCGTTACATTCGTCATTAAGAGTAGGAAACGGGTCGCGAAACGATGAAGAAGAAGAAGAAAGAAGACGAGGACGACGACAGAGAGACTTCTTTATTCAATCCTAGGGGTATCGATGCAAAAAATGCTCCTAAGATAGAGCGAACGTTTCCGACGGTGATGGAAAAGAAACGAGGACGAATAGTCTCCGTGTCCGGATTCTCGAGCGAGTGCGAGGACGTTTTGCACGAGGCGAGAGCGAGAGCGAGAAAGTTTGACGATACTAGTAACAACAAGAATAACGAGTTGGAAAAGAAACGAGCGTTCGTTTTGAGAGAGAGTGTACTCGGTGCAGAAGAGGAAAAGGAAAAGGAACGAATTCAATTCCCGCTGACCACCATCGGGGAGGATTTTTCGATTGGGCAGTCGAACGCGAAGAAAGAGGGAAAGGCGATGAAAGTGCGAGGACAGAGAAACGAGTGCTTAGAAAACACGAACTCGCAGGCGCAGATAACCACGACCATGTCCATGATGAAATGGCACACGAAAGTTATGCCGCCTCGATTGAGAAGGGAGATTGATTTAGCGAGCGTCGCGAGGCATCCGGTGAGGGCGAAGAGAAGAGGGAGAGAAGAAGACAAAGACAAAGAAGACGCGAAGAAGACAAAGAAAAAGAAGAGTGAAAAAAGTAAGAGTAACGTTATTCTCCACGTGGAAGTGTACGATAATTGGCAGTTTGTGAGGTATCCGAAACTGAATTGCGAGGTTTTAGTGCACGGCGATACCCGATTGACGCAGTTGAAAGACGAGATTGAGTGTTTGGCAGATTACAGGCAAGCGGCGGTCAATCACGGGTTGGTAAACGATTTGAGAAAAAAGAGCGACGATGATAACGGCACTGGGAAGAAGCGAAAGGAGAAAGAGAAAGCGAGGAGTAGCAAACACATCGGATACAAAGAAGCGAACGAGGCGAACGAGAGCGGATTTTTCTTCATCGAGAATGTGTTTTACGACGATTTGAGGAGCAAGAACAGCGTCAGTTTATCGAAAGGTATCGTGGACGCGTCGAAGAAGTGTTTCATTCGATGTCCTGGGATGAAATTGGACGATAGCGATGAAGATCAAGGAGGCGAAGAAGAAAACGGAAAGGGAAAGGGAAAAGAAAACGGCGCGTCAATAAAGAAAAAGACAAAGGAGAAAATCAAACCGTCCAATTTTACGAGCCGCGACATGCGCGAGACAACGTTTAGCGATTTAGAAATCATCCCGGGAAAATCGTATTTGTACAGACATCAAGGATCGTGCGATCACATCCTTCGGTTTCGCGACGTGCGAGTGGCAAACATGGACTTGGAAACCGCGAAACTCTCAGGCGAACACTATCCAATCGTCATCTCGGAAGCCAGGAAGATGCGGAAACCGTGCATGTGCTGCGAGATTCACGACGCGACTACGACGGCGTATGGCGATAATATGGCGGTATGTTCGCCATTCTTTTGGTGCGATTCGTGTTTTAATGCCGCGCATCCAACCGAAGAAGAGAAGAAAGGGACGGAAACGTACCCGTACTTTTTTGAATAGAATAGAAACGCGCGTTTAGTTTTTTTAGTAGTTCTTGCATTTTTAGGTACTCGCGGCGCATCACGATCACTCATACTTTTTTACGGCTTTACTTTGCGTCATCAATATCGTAATTTCCGCTGTTATCGATCAAGCACGGCGTTGCTCGAGGCTTGTGCGGCTTCACCCCTTCCTCCGCCGCTACCGCTACTAAACCGATGCGTTCGGTCACCCCGCAGTTGCCGTGCGACATGCCCGCCTTGGCGCACATCGACTTGGACGACGCGCCAAGTTGCACCGCGCTGACAAACTGTAACTTCACGTCGTTCGGGTGTAAACCAGTCGCTGCGCCAATTTTCCTTCTCAAATCGTTCTTCGAATCCTCCTCCTTCACGGCGATCGGAATGAGAGTACCTTTCTCGCCCCACGGACCTTTGTGAATCATCTGTGTGGTTGTGTGGTTGGTCAAAGACGTGAAAGAAAGAAAATTTTAAGAAAAAAAAACGCTCCTAATAAAAGTCGCTTTTACTCAAAGCCACCCCGGTGGTTTACGTGCAAAACCGCGGGTCGTCGTCGCACCATCCACCCGCATTATCGTCGCGGCGCCAAAATCGCATTTGCGCGCGTACACGCGTGCGCGCACATGCATCCAAACTTGCGAATGAGAGAAAGAGAAAAAAAAAGGCGTTACGAACAAAAAGAAAAGAATCTCCCCAAACCCTTCGAAAGCTTTGTCGTGTGCGCGCGCGNACCTTAACTTCTGTCGTNCCACCCATGATGATGAGAACGAGTGCAAGTGGCACTNAATACTATCGTCGTTAAAGTGTGTATGTGTATACCTTTCGCGGGCAAAAGCAGTCTCTTCTTTTGTGAGCTTTTTAAAGTGGCGAGTGGAGTATTTTTTTTCACATCATCGGAAAAAATCGAACACACAGACTGAGACAACAAAACCCCATTTGCTGTGTGGCAAAGAAAAGGAATAATAATGGGGAAGAACCTCTCCGGCGCGCAGAAGAGGAAGAAGAAAAAGGAGAGGGAAAAAGCTGCAGCGGAGGCTTTGGCGGATATGGAGCGGTTGAAGCTTGGACCGACGAAGTTGTGGACCGGATTGGTGGTGCATCACAAGGATGTGTTTGTCTCGCATGTGATTTCGAAATTGAATAGGACAGATCGGTTTTTCTTTTCAAAGGTGAATAGAGAGAGTTGGAGTGTGCTTGCGTACGCAGGGGTAGAGCTATTATTGAAATTACAATGGTGTGTTCACGAATGTTCATCCATCTCGACGTTGGAATGG
>JGI20155J14468_10000762_pt1 | contig 25804 bp, 16 predicted proteins | sample COG_05_FD_14468 | JGI IMG/M metagenome (IMG submission 14468) | reverse complement strand
CGTCGTGCGCGTCGGGTTTCTCGTCGTCAGAGAAGGGAGATTTGGAGACGATTCGCCGCCGGAATTTTCCAATTCGCACTGTACACGTCTTTGAAAAACAACAACAAAGACGAAAGAAAACGATGACGTCGAGCAAAGCAGAGGAAAAAAAGGAAGAGAAAAACAGCATTCCAGTCACGGTATTCGTGAACCAGAAACTGATGGACTCGAAACCGATCGAGAGATTACGAGGGATGAAATTCGATCGGTTGAAGATTGAATGCGTCTCAGACGAGAACGACGGAGGCGACGACGATGATGATTTTGCTGATAATGCTTTGGGAGAGAAAGAGGAGAGCGTTTTATCGAGTAAAATGGCATCGTCGGAATCGTCGGAATCGATGATGATGAAGACAAAGAAGATTTCTGCGGTGGGATGGTGGTTCGCCAACACCGACGCGCTCTCGAAACACATGGAACGAGAACAGATGACGATGATGATGAAGACGACAAAAAGCGGCGGGAAAGAGGAGAAAGAGGAGAAGTGTAAAAGCGGCGACGAAATAGTTTGGACGCACTCGGCGTCGGCCGGCGTCGATCACTTGTTAAAACACGAGGCGATACAGACGCACGGGTCGGTGATGACCAACGCGAAAGGCGCGTTTTCGGCGTCGTTAGGGGAGTGGGCGATATTCGCGAGCATGTATTTCGCGAAGGAAGTGTTTAACATGCAAAGAGCGCAAAGAGAGAAGGTTTGGAAACGGTTTCAGGTGGACATGTTGAAGGGTAAGGAGATGTTGGTGGTCGGGTACGGCGACATCGGACGTTCGATCGGGAAAAGAGCGAAAGCGATGGGGATGGTTGTGAACGGAGTGAGGAGCAAGAAAGTGATCGAAGAGAGAGATCGAGAGGTGGTATCGGAGATGTTTACGCTGCAAGAATTGGAAAAGGCGGTGGAAACGGCGGATTACGTGGCGTTGGCGTTGCCGCACACGAGAGAAACGGAAAACGTAGTCGGCGTAAAGGTGTTTGGAAAGATGAAATCATCCGCGGTTTTAATCAACGTCGGTAGAGGTGCGAGCGTGGACGAGAACGCGTTGTGCGATGCGTTGAATACGGGAAAGATAAGAGGCGCCGCGTTAGACGTGTTTCAAACCGAACCGTTACCGGAATCGAGTCCGTTATGGTCAATCGATGAAGCGAAACTTTTGATGTCCTTTCACTCGGCGGATTTAACCAGCGATTACCACGATTTAGCCATGGACGTGTTCGTAGAAAATCTGAGACGTTTCGATCAGAGTGGAGGGAAAACGGACGATTTGATCAATAAAGTAGACAAAACGGTCGGGTATTAACAACAACGCGCGGAAGAAGAAGAAGAAGAAGAAGAAGAAGAAGAAGAAGAAGTTTAAGAGAGAACTTTATATACGACGCGATGAGTATAATACGTCGCGGTAGGTAGTATTACTTCTTCGATTTATCCACCACAACCACTAACTCCTCCTCCATCTTCCACTTTTGCACTAAAATCTCCTTAATCTGTTCTCCGTAGTCTCCTTGTAAATCAATCTCGTCTTGATTCGTCGCTCCTTTCGTCACCGAACATCCGCACGCGAATTTCTTCCCCAACGTCTTGGCGACTTCTTTCAAGTTTCCGTCTTGGAATGTGCTCGAGAAATGTTCAAACCCCGCGACGTTCGTGATCGTTTTCCGTTTGTTTCGACTGGTTAAAGTGATCGTGATGCACTTCTGCTTTTCTTTCTTCTTTTTCTTCTTCTCTTCGGTCTTTATCTTTGTCTTCTTCGCGTCGTCCTCCTCCTCTTCCTCGAGCGACATTTTGTCCATCTTCTCGGAAACATCATCTCCTTTAGTATTAGTATTAATGGCTGACGAAGAAGCAGGAGTGCTGCTGTTACTGCAAGACGAATTATACGCGCAGTATTCGCGGGGGAGTTTGCACGCTTTGCACGTTTCAACCGCAGTCGCGGACGGGTGTTTGGTCCACGCAGATAAAACCATGATTTTAATGGAGATTTTGCCCCATTTTTCCCCGTTAAAATGACAGAGGGAGAAAGCACTAAAGAAGACAAAGATGAAGAATGCGACGACGATTTCCTCGCGAAGAAGGAGCTCACGACGACTTTGTCAGAAACGACGAAAATTCACGCCACTGCATTCGACCAATCCTTCGAATCCATCTTACACGTGGAGCAAGAGTGCATCGAAATTGGCTTCCAAAGCGGCCAATCCGACGGGGAAGCGAAAGGCTTCAAAGAGGGCGAATCGATTGGGTTTTTGGAAGCCTTCGCGATTGGCTCGGAAGTTGGACACTATCTCGGAGCGCTGAGAGTTTGGGAGAGGGAATTTTCGTCGTCCTCGCCGGATGGGACGACGACGACGACGACAAACCTGGAGGAAAGAAAGAAAGAGCGGATTCGAATGGCTTTGGGACAGTTGGAAACCGCTTTAGGGGATATCGTCGCGAGCGGATGGATTGGAGACGATAAAGATGGAACAACGAAAGAAGGAACGGACACCAATCTGGACGAAGACTTTACGGAAAAGTTGGAACGCGCTCGCGCGTGTTTTCGGAAGTGCACGGCGAGTTTAGGCGTACACGGGAAGTATAAAGGATTCGCGGAGGAGGAAGAGGTTGCGAAAGAGGACGGAGACAACACTTTTGCGAGAGATGATGCGTTTTAGGATATTCATATAGGAGGAGAGTAGTAGATTTTTGTACAATGTTAGCATATTACGCCGCAGCCTAGACACTCGGAACCGCCGTAAAATACCGCGTATTGCCCTTTGGCTAAACCTTGATCCTTGCCGTCGATTTTGATTTTCAGCTTTTGATTTTCAGCGGTATTAGGTGTTGTTGGTTCTACGTGCAACACTCGGTAATACGATTCGCCGTGGCGCACTTTACACCGCTCGATGCGCGAAAGTTGGTCTGCATCCGAGTCTCTGCACCAAGATAAATCTTCGCACTCGAACGAGTCTCTTTCGCGTTCGTTTTCTTCGCTGTGGTACGCGCGAGAGATGAAGACTACGTTCTTTTCCACGTCCTTCGAGTGGACGTACCAAGGCCCCTCGTGCGCTCTTTTATCGAGCTTTAACCCTTGTCGTTGACCAACAGTGTGGAACCAAAATCCTTTGTGCGTTCCGAGCAATTCGCCGGATTCAATCTCGCGAATTTCCCCCGGCTTCGTTCCTAAATGTTCTTCGATGAACTCGGAAAATTTGACTTTCCCGAGGAAGCAAATACCTTGAGAATCTTTTCGATCGGCGTTAACGAGCGATAAGTTCTCCGCAATTTCGCGGATGCGAGGTTTTGATATACCACCTATAGGGAACATCGCTTTTTGAAGTTGCCAACTGCTTAAATGCGCGAGGAAGTAGGTTTGATCTTTTCTCGCGTCGCCGGAGGCGACGAGTTTCACGTCCGTCTCGTCGTCCTCCTTTCTCTCGAGCGCCGCGTAATGCCCGCTCGCTATTCGATCAAACGTACCAATCTCTTCCTCGTTTGTATCTAACCACTCTCGAAACGCTCCGAACTTTACCCTTGAATTACACAAAATATCCGGATTCGGCGTTTTCCCTCTCTGAATCTCCTCCACGGATTGTTTCACCACCAAATTCCAATAATCGTCCGTAAAATGCACCGTCCGTAACGGCACCCGCAATCGTTCGCACACTCTCTTCGCGACCATCACATCTTCCTCCCACGGGCACTGGTCCCAAAAATTCCGAAAGTCGTCCTGAAACCAAATCTGTAAGTAAAACGCCACGCACTCGTGCCCGGCGGCTCGGAGCAACGACAACGCCACCGAACTGTCCACGCCGCCGGAGAGGAGCACGGCTACGCGAAGTTTCTTCCCCCGCTTTATAATGCGAGCGCTATTATTATTATTACTACTACTACTACTACTCGCATTACTATCATCGCTACGTAAAACCGGTTCGCAAAACCGGAGTATATCTTCATCCGCGGAGGTGTTCGTTCCCACTGCCTCTCGATAAATTCGCTCAGGGAAAGCCAAACCATTCACATCCCCTTCGTCGTGTGCTCCTTCTTCGGGCGCGTACGTCAGAGAACTCCGCCCTGAGCTGTTTTTACTGATATCAACGATTTTGTCTCCTCTCGAGCTGTTCGTCGCATTCATGGAATCCACGAAAGAAGAAGACGTCCTTCCCCGCTGCTCTTGCTCAAAAGGGGTAAATTCTCGTTCAGCCGCCGCCAAAAACCTCCGACGATTCGACCTCTTTCCTCCTCTCAGTCGTCGCGAAAAGAGTGGTGTTGTTGTAATTGTTGTCCTTTGTCTTTCTCTGCTCCATTTTCCTTTCCGCGATGGCAAAGCCTGCCACGGACTTGGAAGAAGCATTTCGTGCGACATAATTGTGCAGACGAAAGGAAAGAAGTATTAGGGGAGTTGTGTGAAATACGCCATAACATCGAATGAATATCATCCGCGCGAACAACCTGAATAATACAATTTGCTAACACATCTACTACGTTCAATTGTTTTCTTTTCCCTTACACACTTAAAACCTGTCTTTTACAGCGCGCACGCGACGGCGGAGGCGACGTTCTCGTGGCGCAGGAACTCTTTGAGGCTGGAAAGTTTGCTCGGATGACCCTCGATGGCTTCTATGAGCTCTTTTTCCGTGCACATTAAAGCGACGCCTTTCCAGTCTTTGGCACCAGAGGCAGTCCCATTCGTCGGGGCTCTCTTGTTGTTACCGTTCGCGGACGGCGCGGTGGCGGCGGCGGCGGAAGAGTACGAGGAACCGTGACCGCTGCTTCGTTTCACGATGCGAACGAGTTTCATGCGCAGGAGAGTTTCAAAGGAACGCGCGACGACGCCGTCCGTGGCATCTTTGGCGGCACCAAGCTGCTCGACGCTTCCCATTTCATGAAGTTCTTGGGTGAGGGCGGCGATGGTGAAGTGAAACCTCTCGCGGGTAAAGTGCAGACGGTACGCCGCGACGCACAAGAGAAGTTCCAGAAGCGAACAACTTTTCAAATTCTCCACGAAATCGTTCCTGGTGAAGTCTTTCAAGGCGCGAGCGAGATCGGATGGTAATAATACATTTCTGCTGATGTTGTTGTCGTTGCCGTTGTTATCGTTAAGCAAGGCGGCGGTAGAAAAGAGAGTCCTCGATTGATACGCCATCAACGCCGCGATGGCTAAATCTGANGCCGTTCGCGGAACGTTATCGAGCGTCGCGATCGCTTGCAAACGCGTCTTAACCAGAGGTGTGTTGATGGCTTCGTCGACAGCAGCATTCCACGATTTTATCGCCAGCTTACCACGTTCGGAGAACAATACGCCCGGGACTGCGCTGCTGCTTTCGGCTACACCGATGTCTCGTTTCTCCGTCAACGGAGGAACGATTTGGGCGCTCACTTTCAAACAATTACGCACTCGCTCTGCCAAAAACTCTTCAAACTGCGCCAGATTTCTGGATATGCTCTCGTCATCCACGATTTCTTTTCCGGTGGCGCGATCTTTCAACGGTTGTCCCGTGCGTTCATCGAGAACGAGCGGAGGGATGCATGTTTGAGACTCAACGACGCAATATCTCGCCGTGAATCGCGATTTCACTCTCTTCTCAAGCGCTTCTTCCACGTCGTGTCGCGAGGTAATCGCGATAATTGCTATTTGAGCGTGTTTTTGCTGCAGCAAATCGAGCATTGAGTATAAGAACGTTTGTTTCTTGCCTTTTCTGGCGAACAAATCGAAATCGTCCAAGACGAAGACAGCCGTTTTCTTCGCACCTTCCAACAGACGAAGCGTTTCCTCAACAAAGTTGTAATTTTCTCGCATGTTCGACGCGACTTTGTTTGTTGCGCTAGCGTTGTTTGCGGTGCCACCAGCTGTGTTGATGCTGAAAACGATATCGTCCACGAAATCGTTATCGAAAACTTCGTCGTCGTCCATTTCTTCGTCGTCCCACATTTGATAACTCGGACGAAGTTGTCTCGCCACCTCCCGCATCCCAATGTTGTCTTCGGCGTGCAAAAGTCCCGATAATCTAACGACTGGTATTTTCGCCTCCTTATGTTGTTGATTGCCTGGTTTTCTTCTATTGCTCATCGTTGTTGTCGTATTGTTGTTGAGCTTTTGAAGCTTTGCCAGCGCTGCTTCTACAATGGCAGTTTTACCGACGCCTCTCGCGCCAGAGAGACACACGGCGATGGAATCTTCATGACCGGTAACTGTAGGTTCAAGTTGCTTCACTAGATCATCTCTGGTTCGCCTCATCGAGGCAGTGAGAGCGTCGCTATCTACTATGTTGCGTGCTGTGCTGTATTTTTCAGTCGCATCGTTGTCACTGCAGTCTTCATCATCTATCATAGCAGCGCGTGTTGTCGCTTTCAACAACTTTTCTCGAATGACTCGTACAATTGCTGCCGCAGGCGTCATGCCTCGATTCGTTTGCAGCGCTTCAAAGAGTCTTGCTTCAGCGAGCGTTTTTTTCACGGCCGCTGCGCGGTCTTTCGTTTCTCTTTCGCGTCGATTCATCTCTGACTTCTTTTGCTCTTCAACTTTGCGCGCTTCCTCTCTTTTTGCTTCCTTCGTCCTTTCTTCCTCTTCCTTCGCTCTTCTTTTCTCTTCGGCTTTTTCCGCGCGTCTTTGCAACTCTTCCGCTTTTCGGTCGGCTTCTTCTCTTGCCCTTCGCTCTAGTTCTTCTTTACCCGGACATGCCTGTTCGTGACGAATTCTTCCCTGCTGGTTTTTACACACTTTGCCGCACTTGCTGCATTCGTTACTATTCATCGTGCTCTTTTCCTCGATCTTTCCGCACGGCCCAGAGAGATGCAGTTTATGTTTGTATCTGGACAAAAAGTTCTGATTGCATTTCGAACACTGATACGCGTAATCGCTTTTTGCTTTACTACCCTCGAATACGTCTTGTTCCTGTTGTTGCAGCTGTTCATCATCTTCTTCTCTTTCTTCTTCTTCAATCATGTCATCATCATCGCCATTCACATAGTTGCCGCCGAAATCGTCGTCGTCGTTGTCGTCGTTGTGGTGGTGGTCGTCGTCGTCATAGGAGCCATAATCGACGGGCGCATCATTCACGATCATCCCATCATCGCCATCGTCATTATCCGAAATACCAAGAGCTTCCATCACCCGTTTTGGTGCCGCCTTGAGATGATCCTCATTCATCGATTGCCCCGATTCCCGTAATATTTTCTGATCCCGCAGCCAAGTCTGGACCGCGTGCTCTTCATCGTCGTCAACAATTTCACGTTCTTCTTCTACATTAACATCTACTACTAAATCTTTTTCTTTTTCCTCTCCTCGTTTTGCATTTCCTTCGCTTCTACCATCTACATTCTCCTCCCCGTCTGATATCGAAACCGAAGGCGACGATACCACCGGCGCTCCGCGATGATCATCATCTCCTTTCTTCTCGGCAACCGCATCGGTAGTAGTAGTAGTAGTAGTAATAGTAGTAGTAGTAGTAGCAGCAGCAGCAGTATCGTTTTCTCGTTTCTCCTCCTTGTGATCGCCGCGGTCGTTCTCTCCTCCTTCACCTTCTGCTCCGCCGAGCGATGGAAACTGTCTAATTTTACCCGCCAACGGCGAAAGCGACGTTTTCTTTTCCTTCCGCTCAAAAATTTTACCGCTCGCAACCGGTGACCCGCTCAAATAGTGCGCCGAAGGCGGCGCGTCCTCGCCGTCCTCGTCGTACTCTCTCCCTCCCGGATGCATCTCAAAAGCTACGCTATTCGGTGACTTGTGCGTCACGATAAAGTTTGCTCCACCGTTCGGAGAAATCAAACACGAAGGCGGTCCCAGCGACGGCGGAGACGACAAACCAAGCAGAGGACGTTTAAACCCCATCGAAAACGAGCTCTCTCCGTCGCTCTTCTTCTTCATCATCTTCTTCTTCGCGGAGGCGGTTAAAAAGTCTTTGCCGGAGACGTACTTTTTCTCTCCCGTCGTCATACTCATCAGCTTTGGTGGTACTGTCGTTTTCTCGTTCTCGTCGTTCTCGTCGTTCTCGATGTTATTCTTTTGTTCCTCTTCACTATTCTTCGTCTTCTTCGTCGATGATGATGGAAAAAACGCCCCCGCGCTACTCCTTCGCCTTCCTTTTGTCGTATTAAATACGCCACCGATGCGTCCGGCAAAATCGGTCTTTGTCTTCTTCGAACTCGAGAGTAGTTTCATCGGCGTTTTCTCTTCTTCTTCTCCCGCATTGTTTTCCTCGTCTTCCTTCTCTGCTTCGTCGTCTTCTTGGTAGTCTTCTCCCTGTTTCCGCTTCTTCTTGCTGCTGAAGATGTGCTTCTTCATCTTTCGCATCATCTCTTTTCTCTTCTGCGTCAAATGACAACAAAGCGATGAAAAGATGATGACGATGCTAATACTAATGATAAAGTTAAGAAGAAAAAAGGAAAAGGAAGCGACAAAGCGTGGAGAACGACGAAAACTCTCTCTTTCTCTCTCTTTCTCTCTCCGTGGCTCTTTCGTGCGTTCGTGCTCGCGCGAACACTGCGCGCGTTCCGAGAAGTGTTGCGAGAAATTGATTTTTGAAAAATTCTTTGTTTGTTGTTTAGGGTTTGTTTGCAAATTAAAACTACTGGTATCATCCTATGACTATATATACTACTTGTACATATCATCGATCATCATCATCGCGAGAAGAAGAAGAAGAAGAAGAAGAAAATCACCCATGATCTTCGCGACTGCGTTCAACTCTCGACTGATCAACTCGAAGCTGGTGAAGGTGATGGCAGCCGCCGGGGTGGTTCTCAGCAAGTTCGTCCCGACGCCTCGGTAAAACGCCTTGGCGCCGCCTTCTCGGTAAATGTCCGCGGCTAAGGTGAGAGCACCGGAGAAAGGGCCGTAGCCTTTGACGTGCATGTGCGATCGGAGGACTTCGTGCGGGTACGTGAGCGTGCTGGCGATGATTTTGGCGACGCCAGAGGAGAGCGCTAAATCCGCCGCGGTGAGCTCGTCCGCGGAGCGGAGGGTGCGGAATTGCGCCAACTCGTGTTTTAAACGCTCGTAGATTGGGAACTGGATGGCGACGTGGGAGATGCCCATGAGGGATGGGGCGAGGCCGGAGTAAAGGCCTGGGATCCCTTCGCATCTCGCGATTCTTCGTAACGCGTCGAGGGTACCTTTGTACGGCGCTCTCGCGTGGCCGACTAAAGAGGAGGAGAGCGTTTCGGAGTATTGCACTTGGAGTCTAGTTTTGGCGACCCAGAGCGGGTTGGTGGCGAGGATGGTGGCCGCGCCCGCGCCTCCAGCAGAGACTATGTGCGCGAGCGTGTCGTTCCCGTGCTGCTGCTGGTGGTGGTGGTGGTGGTGACTACCGCTTGCGCTGCTCTCTCTATCGCTATTCTCGCTACTACTCGTCGCTTCGCTCCCGCTCTCCCGCCTATGTTGCCTATTTCTTAAATCCGCGTTCCTCTTCCTCCGCTCTCGAAACACGTGCTTCAAATACCCGTACGTGGTAAAATACACCCCCCAGTTCGGTAACAACGCCGCCACCGTCGGTCCTAGTCCTCGATACAAACCTCTCACCCCTTCGCTTCGTGCGATTTTCTTCAAACTCTCCATCGTGCTCATATACGTCGAGTCGCTCAAGGTCGACACTTGCAATCTCGTTTTCAAAACGTCCAAAGGACAGACAATTACGGCCGCAATCGCTCCGGACGTTGCCCCGGACACGCAGTTCACCACACCGGTGTCCGATAAGGGGAGGTATAAGGACGAAGGGAGGATATCGGCGATATATTTTCTCCGGCGTTCTTGCGCTTCGTCCGATGAAATCATCATCCTCTCGTCCTCGTCTTCCATTTTTTGTACGCGCGCGAAGAGTGCGATGAAAACACTCCTGTTCAAAACACCTCCTCCCTGTCTCTCCCTTATACTCTCTCTCTCTCTCTCTGAACCGTATCCGCGCGAGAAAGGAGGAGGAGTTCTGTAAGAAGAGTTTCTTATTTAGGGGAGAAAAAAGTCAAGACAAGTGGAGGCCAAACGCACCAAAAAGCTCTTTCTTTCTTTCTCTCTTCTGTGTTGTTTGTTTGTTTTGTGTGTATTTTCGTTCTCTCGCAGAGTGTTCTCTCGCGGTGTATTCATTCACTTCATTTTTCAATTCATTCGTATCTTCGGATTAACACGCAACACACACAACACACGCGAGACATCACCAATTGGAAAACCACATTGGACACACAGATAACAGAGAGAGAGATACAGAGAGAAAGAGAAAGAGAGAAAGATATGTCGTTTTGTTGCAGTTACTCTTTTGTTTCTTCTGCCGTGTCTTCCTCCGCGCGAATGAAGACGACGTCGAGAGGAGGAGGAGAACAACAACAACATCAAAAGAGGCTGATGATGATGAAGCTGATGAGCAAGAAAATGGGAAGGACACGTCGCTTAAATTGCGCGATGATGATGAGTGCATCGAAACGAGACAGAACGACGACGAATAAAAGGAGAGGAGACAGAGGAAGGCGCGCACTCCTCGCGCCAGTGTCGGCGATTTTAGACAACGAGAATAGCAGTACTAGTTTTAACAACGCGACGAGCAGCGGCAGCGGGGAGAACAACAACAAAGGCGGGACGACTGAAAAACGAAGGCGGAAAAGCAGACAAAAGATTACGAACAACCCTTCGATCAACGCGTTTCAACAATTTTTCGACGTGGATGCGAACATCATAACCACGGAAGAAGAGGACGACGAGGACGACGAGTTTGAAAAGACGCAGTTGGAGATATGGGGACAACTGACGAAGAGTTTAGGGAAGGTTTTGATGTTTACGTTTGGCGTTCCGTATTTCGCGAGTTGTTCCTTGCAGGCGATGTTTGTGGATCCGTGGTTGGAGTTGAAGGTATCGAAGCATTCGAGCAGTGGTGCGAGTATGAGCGGGTCGTATTCGTCTTCGTCGCTGACGAAGACGCAGACGGAGTCGGTGTGTAACGACATCGCTCGGTTCGAGAAGCGTTTGTATTACGAAAATTTGGCGCAGTTTCCAGACGAACAAGACGCCGCAAAGTTTGAGAAGACGAAGAGGAAGTTAGTGGCGGAGGAGATGAAACGGTTGGAGATGAAAGAGAGAACGAGGTCGACGAAAGCGCTTGGTAATTGGATCGGGAGTATGATGTACGTGAGCATTTTGGCGTGCGTTTTAGTCTATCAGAAGGAGTTTGTGTCGAAAATGTTGACCGAGTTGAGCGCGCAGTTCAACGGATTGGATTCGGCGACTCAGGCGTTTGCGTTGATGCTCGGGGCGGATATGGTGGTCGGGTATCACTCGAGTGACGGGTGGCAAGCATTTTTGGCTTTTATGATTACTCGATACGGAGGGGATTATCATAAGTTTGAGACGTTTGCGAGAATGTTTGTGGCAACCGTACCGGTGTTTTTGGACGTGTGTTTCAAGTATTGGGTGTTTAACAAGTTGAGGAAAATCTCGCCGAGTACGCAAATCATTCTGAGCGAGATTGAAAGGCATTGAGAAACATACTACTACATACGTACAGTACAGAAAACTGATGTTGTGAACACTAATGCATTTACTTCTTTATATAATATGATTAAAAACCTCCTCTTGTGCCTACCGTGTTCGAGTATTAATTTCTACTTTTTTTAAGTTTGATTTTCGCAGAAGTGAACGACTGAAGCTAAAACGTCAAATTCGTGCCATCTCGCGACGTTCCGAAACACGCGCAAACCATCACGCAAGGCGCCCGGCTTAGAAGTGGTTTCGAACAAACCACCACACGGGCATCGGTTCTGGACGTGACCAACTTTAATTCTCGTGCATCTTTTGCACTTCAAATCTTGCGTCTGCGCTTTGCGAACGCGCGCGTTTACTTCGTCACAGAGTTTCATCTCAATCCACTGGAGATCGTATCGATTCTCGCACTCCGCGCAGCGCCACTCGCCATCGGCTAAATCTGGATCTCTGCACAAATCTAAATCTCGAACGTCGCCGCAACATTCGCACACGACGTCGCGTAACGCGAAAGAGATGCACGGTTCGCGAAACGTCGCTTCCGGACCAAACTCTGGAACGGAGAGTAACTTGAGTGCATTTTTGCGACATCTGGCAACCGCATCTGCGATCGTGTCATCGAGAGAAAGCACGGCAATTACTGTTTTGACGAACGCTAACGCCGCGTTGCCTCGAAGGTGATTTGGTAAATGCGCTCCGGGCAAATTTTCCGGGAACAAGTACCTCTTGTCGAGACGAGTAGCGCCGTGCGTGGATCTCGACGCGTGCTTTTCAAATCCGCGCGCGACTTGGAGAATTTTCGGCGTAAAGTGCGAATCTATTTGCGCGCAGAGCCATGTCGCTTTCTCTTCCTCAATTTTGAGTCTGTTTCTAGCCAAATTTTGGTTATTCGCGTCGTCCGCGTGGTATTTACTCTCCTTTTTCGTTTGCTCTGGAGTTGCGTTCTCCTTCCCATCGTCGGCGTCGGCCCTCCTCTCGGCGGCGGAGTCCGCGTTCTCTTCATTGGTATCGTCCTCATTGAGTTCCCAATCGCTCAAATCATCTGGTGCTTCCAGTTGTGCCTTTATTCTATCCGTCTGCGCAGCAGACACGTCTTTGTCCTCTTTCGCGACACCGAAGCGACCGTCGGGACCGAGTTCGCGTTCGCGTTTCCACGGAAGGACGATAAAGTCGCCAGCGATCGCTTTGAAGTGATCGCTCAACGCCTCTGGAAGAAAAGTGGCGATGTTCCAGTGCATTTCGAGCGATGCTTCGTCCCCTTCGACGGCATGTGGATCGAGTTGTGTATCCGTCGGGACGTTTTCCGTCTCCATCGGCGCCTCCCCAGCCCCGTTGTTCAAGAACAACTTCTGAAGGACGGTCTCGTCTGCAGCCAAACCCCCGAAATCGTGCGGTCCTCTAAATAAGAGCGTGTGCCAGACCTTCGTGGGTTCGAGTTCGAGCCAGTTGAATAACTCCCGCGTACCTAACGCGTTACGTAAACCCGTGATGAATGCCGACGCCGAGGCCAACGAATTCTTCTTCGTCGACACGATGACGCGTCGCGTATCCGCGAAAACGACATCCGCGCCTAATCGGTTGAGTTCTGATATGAGTAACGTGAACACTTTTCTCGAACACAACTCCACCAAATGCTGTAAACCCGGTTCTCGCATTCTCGAATTGGAAGAAAATATCCAGCGTCGAAGCTGCGCCAAAGTGGCGTCGGCGATTTCGTTGCCTCGTTCTGACGCGTCTCGGAGCATCTCTGCCACCATCTTCCTCAACGTCCGAAACGCGTTCGACGCGTCGTGTCCACCGCGGTCGGCGACGGTAGCATTGCCTCCATCGAAACCTAACAACGCGCCTTGTTCGAGATCGTTCAAGATGTGTGAATTCACGATGGCGCAAACCACCAAGTGATGGACGCGCAGCTCGCAACAGACGGATCTGTAAACGCCGGATTTCGAAAGTTCGCATCTTGGCGATTCCATCGATTCCAAAGTCAACGTCGAACTAAGCTGATCATCCATTGATCCACCACCGTAGTCTGGCTTGCCGTTTTTCCCAGACCAGAGAACTTGATGTTCATCGCGAAGTCGTCGCGCGAAGAATGTATCTAAAACGTGCGTGGACCAGTCCGAATCGAGATTACAGAGAGGAATGTGCGCGTAGCGGGAGATTTGGATAGACTTCTCCAAATGTTTCGAGGTGTGCGCGAGACGGATAGCAGCTAACTGCGCAGCGTCGCGTTGCCACGCGATGCCTTTTTCACTGAGATACTCGATGTCGCCAGAGTTGAACGGGACGACTAGAATGGGCGAATCTTTTAAGGCGGTGAGCACTTTCTCAAAACGTTTCGCCGCTTTCGCGTTCTTGTTCATGCCGGCGCAAGAGGAAGCGAAAGCGTCGTCGTCGTCATCGAATTCAGGAATACCGTAACCAACAGGCGGTGCTTCGAGCAAGACGACGCTTGGACCGTTCGAGGCGTTTGCAAACTCAGAGACTGCGTCGTTGAGGTTTTTCGCTGCCGCCGCAGACGTCCTGGCGTAAATGACGCGCCATTCGCACTTTTCAGAATCTCGATCTTCTTCCATTTCCTCGTTACCGTCGACGCGTCCTTTCTCGCCTTCAAACATTTCCGAAACGAATTCACTGTCAACTTCGCGAACCGATTTTCCTCCAGGTTGGAGCAATATGAGCAAACCTTTCGATGTCCCTTTACCGCCTCTCTTTGGAAAGTGTGCGGCAAAGACGCCTTTGCCGTCCAACGCCGCGTGATAAATCGAGCAGTGGCGCAACAAACCCGCGGATGAAAGCGNGCGATCGTCCGTAAAGTCCATCATAGACGGCAAGTAGTTCACTTCTGTCGTCGTTTTCATGTCCAAANTCGTCGCGGATACTTCCAACATAGGTTGCACTTTCTTCTTCAACCCTTCTTTGTGCGTCTTTTTCAAATCGTCTAATATTTCATTCGCGGCTTCTCTCTTCACTCGAGCGACGCACCCGATGGTTTGAATAGACCAATCTTCTAACGGTACGTCTCGTTCATACACGCCAACTACGTTTTTATCCGCGAGTAACGCTGCGACGTCTCTGCCGTATTGAACCGCGGACAATTTCGAAGCGTCAAACTCAACTTCGTAGACATTCAACGTGCTCGTGCCGTCTGCCGTCATGAAATTATTCGTGTTTTGTGCTCGCGGTAACGCAACGTTGACGCGCTTTTTCCCGTTCAAACCTCTATCACCTTCGGGATCGGGATGGTGCGTGGCAACGTACACTTTTCTCGGCGCGGAGAGCAAAACGGAACGCATGGCGCCATCGGCGACGACCCAGACGCGGAAAACGCCCGCCGGAGGTTCTTCGACTTCGGCGCCGCCATCTTCCAAGGATGAAGGCGCGTTGCCTCGCGAGTAATCATCGATGGAGACAATCTGCCACGGAGAGGTGGCCAAAGACTCGTCGACGTTCTCGAGAAACAAGTCCATTTGGCCGATGAAACTATCGTCGTTTGCGCTGTGACGGCGCTTCTGACGAGGAAGGCCCTCGCGTTCGCGACGTTGATCTTCGAGATCTTCTCGATGTTTTCGCTCGCGCTTTTCCTTGCGCTTTATGCGCCAGCCTTTCGTGGCGTGCTCGAGCCACGACGCGTAATCGCTGTTTGGATCCGGTGCAGGCAAATTCATGTTACCAATCGGAGGCGTTCTGGGCCCGCCGTGATGGTGTCCAGTGTCGCGGTGTCTCTGGAACACGCGCACGCGCGCGCCTCTCGCCGGTGTAATTCTAGCCGCGCCAAAGTCTTCCATGTCGTGTTCATCATCGTTGTCGTTGTCCTCGTTTCTCGTATCTTCTTCGTCCTCGTCTTCCGAAAAGTTCAATTGCTCGAGGTATTCATCCTTGGTCTGTCTGCTGAAGCCCGTCATGGAATCGAGTTTGATCTGCTTGCGCTTATCCTTGAGTTCGCGAATGCGCTTATTTAACCAATCCGGGTGCACCACGCCGGGACACGGATTCTTGACGTTTTGCAAAGCTGCCGGAAGGGAGATAATTTTCTGCACCGCGCCGCGCAAACGACCTTTGTAATACTCCCAATCGAGAATATCGCGCAAGTCTGGCATTTCGCCAGCTTCTCCCGGAGGAGCATCTTTCAACCACTCTCGCAAATATTTCCTCGCGACCGCAGGTGTGCTCGAAAAGACGGAAACCGGAATGGCTCTTTGCGAAGTAGGCGCGCCGTGAGGTTTCGCCGAGATGATGTATTTGCACACCAAACCTTTATCCTTGACGAGATCAGGGGCTTCGAGAAATTGTGCGAGTCTTCTCGCCGTCGTCACCGACGTGGACTTCCTATCGCCGTATTCTGCCAACGATTTACTCATAACGCTCGATTCCGAAATGTAATCGATGAGTTGTTCGTCGTCAATTTCTTCTCCTTTCGTGTCGAGCATGTCCAGAAGTCGATTGGCGATGTCGCCTACTCTCTTGTACACCTCTTCCAGCGTCTGCCCTCCTAAAAATGGAGAACTCCCGGAATCTTCAAAAAGTTCGGATTGAAACACCTTGATCAACTTCAACTCGCCTCTTCTTTTCAATTCGAAGCCTTTCAACTCCTCTAAAGACCCGTCGTGATTGAAAACCGCGTAACGCTTCTTAATCAGCACGCCTTCTTCTTTCGACGCCGGTAAAATCATCGCCCTGTACGGACCGTCNACTTCAAACTCGATGGACATCTCCGAAGACTGCTTGTAAATTTGCTTTTCTGGGTCGACGAGCGTTTGATATTGATCGTTTCTGGTTTGCAAATCGGTCATGCGGTTGAGAACGACGCACGGATAGCTAACCTTCAATTTTTTCTTCATGTTTCCGGACCCGTCGCTGTTCGGCTCGAACGTGTATTCCTCCGGGAACGTACCCGGAAGACAGCACCAGATACCGTCGGTATCCAACTCGAGCGGCATACCAATGTCATCGACGAGTTGCTTTGCCATTTGGATGATGCGCGCGCCAGTGAGCGTGACAACTCCAGCCATTTCCATAGAATACCATCTCGCGCCTTTTCTCATGACGTACCCGTAAAAAGAATTCAAAATACACTTGTGCGCGAGCTGTAAGGAATCGTACAACGTCACCATATCGGCCGCCTCTTTCGTCTCGATAGGGTTCCCTTCCTGTTTCGCCGCGGACAGTCTTCCTTTCCATTGTTTGTTCAACCCTTTATACTCGTATCTCCGATCGCGAAAAGTTCGCACGGTATCGATGTAAAAACTGTTCTCTTTCATGCAAATCGAACTCTTTTTCGTTTCGACGACGGGCTTCTCCATGACTTTTCTGTACACTTTTTGCGAGTACATCTTTAAGCGCGTCTTCTTTGCGATTTCTTGCTCTTGTCTGCTCAAATCCTTCCAAAACCGTTTCGGTTCGCCCGGAATTAGCGGCGGAAACCTTTCGATCTGCAACTGCGCTTTGATTTGCGCGTAATCCGAGCTCGTCGCGGAGTAGTGTTCGCCTCTCCACGTCCACTCCATTTCTCTCAAGCAAGTTTTACCTGGACGGTTAAAATCACACGACGCGCAAATATCTTCGTTCACGTTCGCCATCGGTTGCAACCGATTGGTCAAGATGATGTTCGGGTACATCGCCGCGACGTCTAAGTGATAAATCAGCGGATTCACCTCGCAGTTCGGGTTATCGCGCAATTCCTCCAGCTTCTTCACGATGCCTTCTCTAATCTCTTTGTAGTTTTCGACGTCATCTTCCGTCGCTCCTTTACCTTCGTGCTTCAGCGCGTACCTCAAATCGTCGTCAACGGCGTCGATGAGTTTTTGGTACCCTTTCGGTTCCAGCTTGAACTTGACCGGAATGTCCGAGCGAAACACGCCCGATTGCAAGCACTCCACGTGGCCTCCAATGTACGTCTCGCTTTCCAGCGGATGGCCGTTGAAATGCTGTTCGCCCGCACCTCTTTGCTTGTTCGGGCACACGATGTTTCCTCGATACGCTTCAACCATGAGCAAAGACTCGCACAACGTCCCAGACCCTTTTCGTAAAACTTCATCTGGCGTAAGCGGAATGATTGTCGCCAACGAAAAGATGAAAGGATGAACGTACTTCATGTACAAATAATACGTAGACACGGCATCGGATACCGAATATGCCGCCATAGTTTGCGGTTGCGAGCGCGCAAATGGAAGCATATCTTCCGGGTCGACCTCGATGGGGTTAAATTTCAACAACTTCTTCGTGACTGCTTTTAAACCGTGCGACCCAGCCGGTAAGTACGAATCTCTCTTCACCCAGTGAAAGGCGTCCAAATGCAAAGCAAACTTTGACCTCGTCTCCCCGGAATCCGACCCTCGAAAGCCAATTTCTCGGTACATGGACATCCCGTGTTTTTTCGCTCTCGTTTCAATGAAAGGGAAATCGAAATAGTCGCCGTTATACGTCACGTACACGTTCGGTTGCGCGTCGCGCATGTGATCGAACCATCTGCGCAATAGCGCCTTCTCGTCCGGCTCGTTCCACACGATAAACGGCCCAGGATATTCCGGTTTCGGATTGTATTCAAAATCGTCGCAATCTTCGCTGACAACTTCGCGATTGATAATCAAATAGCCTTGCCCGTCCAACATGTACGAAATCATAAACACTTGATCAAACTCGGCGTCGGGAAACTTCAAAGGCAATTTCGTCGTCTCGATATCAAACGCGCACACTCTCACTTCCGCTCTTCTCTTCAAATCTGGCCTGTGCGTAATGATTACATCTCCATCACCAATTTCAACTTTCACGTCGTACCAATGTCCACACCTCACCTCGGAATCAATCATATACCTCATGTGATACGGCACGTCGTACTCTCTGATATCCAACATCGCGTCTTCGTAATCCGTGAACGTCTTCTTTTTCGAATTTTCAAACACCCTCTTCCCTCTCGCGTCTGTTTGCATAGCATCGTTCCCACCGCCATTTTCGTGCGCATTTAACGCATCCTGCTCGTGCAAAGCCTGATACGCCACCGATGCGTTCGATTTCGCCTTGTTCTTCTCTACGATTGGCAACAACTCTCTCCGACACTCGTACATGCCGCTCTGCGTGTAAAACGAAATCTTCAAATACGTCTGCTTCAACCCGCTCAGATGATTTTTCAAATCCAAATCTTCCTTGTCCACTAACTCCACCTCTTTCACGTGCTCTTTATGTTTCCTTCTCACGTACGCCTCCACCTCGTGCTCGCTCCCGGGCGAAGTCGCGAGCATAAAATACGGCGCGTATTTCTTCTGCACTTTGAACACGGAACCGTCTTGGCAGGAAAAGTACAAGTTCACCGCCGCGTGCGGCTTTTGCGCTTGTTTGCACTCCACCGTCGTCTGTTGCGTCGTAATAACACGAACGCGTCATAAAATAAGAGAGAGAGAGAGAGAATGCGCGTGCACGCGTCAGCGCTAACTCGTCGTCGCGATTATTCGGGTCCGCGCGATATCGACAACCGAGAAGACAAAAAAGAAGAACAAGAAGAGCGTAAACGACGAAGAAGAACACGAAAAGCGCGAAGACAACTTTGAGACGATGAGAAGACCGGCAGACTCCTCCCGCTCGTACGTTGTCGTCCGAGAGTGGTGGTAAAAAATCAAGCGCGCTCTCTAATCTGCCCTCTTTCGGTACAGGTTTGAAAATTTTTGAATTTTCCCTCTCGGGCTGCTCTCTTTCGCATCTCGATCGCGCTCGCGACGAAGACGACGCAGACAAAGAAGAAGAAGAAGAAGAAGATACTACGAATACTAAAACGTACCGCGCTGGCGTTGACCAACCATCCCAACTGCACGTCCTCCGCGTCTACTGCACCTTCTGCACCGCCGTTGTTCAAACCGGGCACGCGGTACCCCAACTCCTCCTCCAAATGGTCCTCCTCTCTCGCGATCTCCAAAGGCGAGATGGAAGCGGTGCTCGCGCCGANGACAAAACGGGATTGATTCTGGCCTTTGCCTCGTCTGGCTTCGCCGTACGTGTTCGCCCCTTTGTTGTTTTTCTTGTAATACATCTTTATATTTATAACGCTCTCCTTCTCAGTGTCTCTCGTTCTTTTTTAACGCGTTCGCGGAAAGAAAGGAAACGCAAAAGCCGTGTGGAACACCGCGTCGATGTGCGCGCGAATTCTGTCGCGTTTTTTGAATTTTTCCTCCAAAAAACACACTCGCGTTTCTCGGGAACACAAATGCGAAAAAGGACGACGACTTTGACGGTTTTACTCGGAGGAACGACGAGAGGCTTTGCGTCGTCCGCGCGTGTTTCGTCGTTGTTTTCCGTCGGTGGTGCGCTCCTCTCCGCTCGAATGCATGGGAGCGTGAGTATTGAGCGTCGTTTGAGGAGGAGGAGTGGGAGGAGGAGTCGTGCGAGTGGTGATGATGTTTTGCCGCCAAAATCATCGTCTTTGCACGAGAGTTTAGGAAACGAAGGCCCCGGGGAGAAGAGATGGTCGGTCAAGGAGCTCGTCGAGAGAAGTAGCGGTAATAGTAGTAGTAATAATAGTAGCGGATGCGTGATATCCGCGGAGGAGTTTAGGAAAACCGCGGAGAGCGTGAAACTTTCTTTCGACGACCAGGAGGAGGAACAGTTAGCGAGGAGAGAGGTGGAAGAGATTGTTCGGTTTAGCCAGATGGTTTTATCGTCATCGTCATCATCATCGGATGCTGGTGGTGGTGGTGGTGGCGAAAATAATAGTGCAGATGACGGCGTGGAGGAGAGGGCGGCAGAGAGGAACGGGCCCACGCCTCGACGCCGAGCGGACGAGTAAAAGTTCTTCTCCTATTCTACGCGGCGATGAACGCCCGACTCTTTTAAAATCTACTCACATTCTATGTACTCTATTATGTCGCGCTACTTACTACTTCTGTGCCGTTCTTGTTGGAGCATTTCCTTCTTCTTCATCTTCTCTCGACTTGTTTTACTCACGTGGAACGCCAACGCCGCGGAGACTAGGACGCTCGCGTTCATGGCCAAAGCGACTTCGCTTCCGAAAAAGTCTACCGCTAAGCCGCTTAAAACGGGGCCGAGTAACAGTCCGACATCGCCTGAGTTGCGGTATATGCTCAAAGCGGCTCCGCTAGCTTTTCTTGGGGCTATTTCGGCGACAAATGTCATCGGAGCAGCACCCATGATGCTCGAAGCAGCGGCCCACGAGACGCACGCTGCGGCGAAACCAGCGTCGGTGGAGCTTCCCGCGATGGCCATGACGGCGAGCGAAGAGAGAACCGTCGTCGGCGCGATGACGTTTCGAGCACCAAACGTAGTGATGAGTTTCGAGGAAGGGACTAATCCAATCAAACTCGTCGTGGCCATAGCTGAGAAGAGCATGCCTAGATTTTGCGCGTCCATGCCGTGCGAAATGGCTAATATAGGCAAAACGGCGCCTCTTCCGCCGGCGCCGGCGAAAAATAAAGCAGAGTTCAAGAAACACACCGACCAGAAATCGGAACGTTTGACGAGCATACCCAACTGCCTACTATCTGCCGAAGCCGACGGTGACTTTTGCTTCTCTATGGCGTCTTTGTTAAGCGTCAGAGACGCGTCCATCGTCATCGAACCGCCGGGTTGTAAGAGCTGTGTTTTTTTCTCGGATGTTGGCGTCGTCGATGTTGTCGTTTCATCACCGCCTTCATTAGTGGAAGACGTCGTCGTCGACGACGACGACGAAGACGATAAATGCTTCGTCTCTGGCGCCGCGTACAACGCCACCGCGCTCAAACTTCCACTCAACGCCGTCGCGAATAAAAAAGGCGTTCGAATATCCTCGCCACCTAACGCGTACATCGCGGAAATCAACCCCGGGCCTATGGCCGCTCCAGCCAAAGCAGCGCCTTGATGCATGTTCATTGCGTTTCCTCCATTCATCATCCCTTTGTTTTCTGTTTTCGCGATATCGCTCAAACTTACCGACGCTCCAGTCGTATACATTGAAGATCCAACTCCCGCTAAAAAGCGCGCTCCCAACAACTCGTAATAAGATCCGCTCGTAAAAGTGCTCATATTCGCCATCGTCGTAACCATCGGACCGAACCACAACAATTTCTTCCTTCCAAACTTATCCGCAAAATACCCAGCCGGCGTGTTCACGCACAATCTCGCCGCCGCGAACGCGCTGAGAATAGAACCAATCTGCGCACCCGACAGATGTAACTCGGTACTCGCAAACGACGGAATGGTAGGCGCTAAGATACCGTGTCCCATCGCGCACGCGAACGAAAGGCCGCAGATGGAGAGGATTTCCTTGTTCTCTTTGAGAAAGTCTGAAACAGGAAAAATGTGCCGAGTTCCTTCAATATGGTTCTCTGAAGGGACGATTTTCGATGACGATGATGTTGCCGTCGTCGGAGGAGGAGGTAGAGGTGACGGCGTTGGTATCTTCGGTGATTTCTTCTTCGTCTTTCGTCCTCCCGTCTTCCTCTCGTCATCATCTGCAGTCGAAGAAGAAAACAAAGCCTTTTCGACGACACCAGTCCAGAACAACAGCTCTTCTCGCTTCGTCTTCGTCTTCGCGGAGGACACCACCGCTCTGCGTAACATTTTGTTACTCGACGTAAACGACACCTCCAACACAAAACGTTTCGTTCTTCTTCATCTCGTCTCTCTCATCTCGTCTCTCTCTCGAAAACTCTTCTTCTGCCGCCAAAAACTCTCTCTCTCTTTCTCTCTGCGCGAAGAGTGTCTGTCTGTCTTCTCTGCGCGCGAATAGAGTGCGTGTGCTCAAAGAACCACGACAACACGCGAGAGAAAGAGAACGAGACTTTGACGACGTTTCGGCAGCTCTTGGGGAAAAAAAAACGTCCAAAAAGCCAAAGAAAGAAAGCAACGACGAAAAAGTAACAACACCAACAAACCAGAGAGAGAGAGAGAAACGAGACACACACACACACACACACACACGAGAGTTCATAAACTCGTATTTGAGATTTTCGTGGTGTCCTTCGCGCCACACTTTGGTTGGACGCGCGACCCTTTAGGAAACGAACGGAGAGGAAAGGAAGGAACGCGTATTGTTGTTGTTATATATATATTTACCACATACACACACACACAAAAGAGAGAGAGAGAGAAAGAGCGTAAAAGAAGACGGACCACCCGCAGACAACGGAGAGCGCGTCGTTCGTTGTTGACACATCATCATCGAAATCATTTCTCATCACCAAAAATCAGAGATGGAAAATCTCCGCATCTCTTCTTCCCCGAAGAAGAAGCAGACGACGACGACGACGAAGAAGAAGAAGAGAGACCCCCTGAGCGTGGAGATTCCAGAGACGACGACGAAAACGAACGAGGAGGATTTTGCAGGAGAAGAAGTAAAAGGAGAGACCGGTGAGACGATTCAGACGACGAACAAAACAAAGACGGTGTGGACGAAACCTCCTTCTCCCGCGCGGCAGATGGACAAGACGGACGCGTTGCTTTCGCCGACGAAAATTGAATGCGAGCAGATAGAAAAAGATAACGATGCGAAAACGATCGATGAATTACTGATGGAGAGCGATATAGCGGACGTGGATTTACCGTACGATAAGAACGATTCGGTGGCGTTTTTCGATTTAGACCACACGGTGGTGGATACGAACTCGTCGTGGTTGTGGGTGCAACACGAGGTGAACTCGGGGAGAGTCGGCGCGCACATGATATTGACGGCGATTTACTGGTTCGGGAGGTACGCTTTAGGGTACGGCGCAGGCGCGGAAAGAGCTGGGGCAGATGCCGCGGAAACGTATAAAGGCGTCCACGCGGATAAGTTGAGAGGAGACGTGGAGTCATTTTTTGACGAGGAGATGAAGCATAGAATACGACCTGGGTGCGTGCCGGTGTTGAAAGCGCATAAAAGCAGAAGTCAACGAGTGATTATGTGCACGTCAACGTGGCAGCATCCGGCGGAAACCGCGGCGAAGATGTTTGGTTTTGAAACAGAAGCGGACGACGTGATTTGTTCGCACATGCAAATGGACGAGGAAGGGGTTTTGAACGGGAAGTTGGCCAAGATTGCCTACGGCGACGAAAAATACGAACGAACGAAAGAGTGGGCGATAAAGAATAACGTGGATTTGAAAAAGTGTTATTTTTATACGGATTCGTATTCGGACGTGAAATTGATGGAGCACGTCGGGTATCCCGTGGCGGTAAATCCAGATCCGAGGTTGTTGAAACACGCGGAGAGTAGAGGGTGGGAAATAGTAGATTGGGGGGTAGCGCCGCAAAGGGCGAAGAAACCGAGGTATCACTACGGATGCTTGAACGGGGCCAGGCAGTCGTACGCGTGATAAGAGAGAGAGAGAAACTATATATTATTGTTCTACACTGTGTCGTTGTTGTTATTATTATTATTTACATATATACTAACCGTTGATTTTATTGAGTGAAGAAAGAAATTTTACCATAACTTGTGTGTCTCTAAGTTCCTCGATTTTTGGTACAGCCTCGCTTTCTCCAACCGCTTCTTCTCGCGAAGCGCGTTCTCCCGGTCGTCGTCTACACTATTATTGTTATTATTATCATTATTATTAATCACAACTCTCTCTGGAATTTCCTCAACCTCACCGAGCGGACTCTTCTTACTATTCACTTTCGGTATGAACGAACCGTATTCGTGCGTTGGCGGGAAATACCACGTTTTCCACGACGGTTGTTCCTCTTCGTCGTCGTCGTCGTCGTCGTTTTCCCCTCTATTCGATGTCGTAGTTCGCTTCGCTGCCGCCGCCGCCGCCGCCGCTTTACTCCTCAGTCGTTTCAATTCATCCACCATCNTTCTCACGTCTTCGTCTTCTTCGTCTTCTTCGTCTTCGTCTCTTTCTTCTTCTGTCTCGAGCTCCTCCTCCTCTTCCTCCTCCTCCTTCTCTTTCTGCATCTTCTTTTCCGACGACGACGAGCAACGACGAGGAGGAGGAGGAGGAAGCGGGTCTTTCAACACCTCCTCCAAACTCGACTGAAAATGTTTGTGTTTCGTCTTATTTCGCATCGCTTCCACTCGAGACTGCACGGTAACGTTGTTGTTGTTAATATTCTCACTTTTCCCACTCATCCTCCCCCTCCCCCTCTCTCTGGCGCGTTGATTTTCCTGCATCCAATACGCCTCTATCGCTCTGTTTTGGTAAAACGACGTCGTTTTCTCTTCGACGTCTTCGGAGTCGATGAATTCATTCCGCGCGTATACGAACCCCTTTTCCCCGACCAAGACGGAAGGATTGGACGGGCCTTTGTGGAGTTTCCATTTAGGTTGGTGTTGTTGCGACATTTCTCTCCCTCTGCGCTCTCTCTCTGCGCTCTCTGCTCACTCCCTCTCTCTCTTATCTGTCCGCGTTTGCGCGGGCAAAAGCGAACGACACACAAAACAAGCGGAGAATGGAATGAAGAATTTGGTGAAACTACTTGGTACTTGATATTTAATTGAATAAACTAGTAAATATAATATCGGAGAGACGATCAAACACACAGACATCAAATCAAATCGACTTGGGCTGCTCTAACTGCTCCACCCCACTTTCCTTCAACATCTCCACCATCCTATCGCACATCGCCCTGGTCTTTTTCGCGATTTGCAAACTTTTCCTCGCGTCCAACTGCGACGCCGCCAGTTGTTTCTTCAAACGCGAGATTTCGTCGTCCTCGTCGCCGCCGGCGTCGTTATCATTCGTATCGTTGGCTGCCGCTAAACTCGCCTCCAACGGCGACAAGACACCTTTTTCTCCCGCTTTCTCTTTTTCTTCTTCTTTTTCCTCCTCGTCTTCGGTGTTTGGTAATTTCATCTCTCTCTTCAAAAACGTCTCCACGAGCTGTCGTTTCCTCGCCTGTTCGATTTCCAAACTCGCTTGGACGTTAAATCCAATCTGACGGGATTTCCGCAATCGCTCCTGTAACTCCTCGGCAGAGATCGCGTTGAAATCTGCTTGGTCTGATTTCGCGGCGGTTTTTAGACGGCCGATGATTGCGTTGAATTCATTGTGAGTATTCGCATTATTCGGCTCTTGTTCTTGTTGTTGTTGTTGTTGTTGTTCGGATGACATCTTCGTGTAAATGAGTCGTGCGTGTCAAGTTTAAAGACAGCACTTAAAACGATCGCTCGCGTATTAAACGCGTCGTGGTATACCAGAGCAGCGTTAAAGGAACCCGCGCTCCAATGTGGGAATTCCAACGTAGTATTAAGTATATCTCGAGTCGTGTGTATACACTCAAGAATATGAATGGTTTTCCCTTTTATCCAATGAGGACTTTGGGAAAAAATACGCGCGAAAATTTTGTATCTAAAAACTCTTCACTTATCGTACATGCACAGTTGTTGTTCTTGTTCAAACGCGGGGCCTGTCTTTCTCTCGTTAAAGCGCGCG